>UMDT01021377.1_pt1 | contig 86912 bp, 94 predicted proteins | sample 1964561 | NCBI WGS metagenome assembly UMDT01 (sample SAMEA4836001, study PRJEB28245) | human gut metagenome | biome: gut microbiome; material: fecal sample | place: Denmark | collected 2008
TGATGGCACCACGCTCTACGCGCTCACCAACGGCTACCAGTTCACCAACAAGGCGGACGTGGGCGGCCTGTACGGCCAGTACTGGCAGCAGTCCATCGCACGGTGGACCACTTCCGTGTACTCCAACTACAAGCCCTACACCCCGACCCTGCCCCGGACTGGTTATTAAGTTCTAAGCACCGCAGCGCCCTCGCCTGATTCCCAGGCGGGGGCGCTGCTTACTTATTTATGAGAGAAGTGCCCGTTATGATGCCTACCGCTACACACAATCACGACGAAGAATAATTCTCAAGGAGAGGTACTATTTATGGAAGACGTCCTCAGAGAAGGTGAGCGGAAAGGCAAGCTGGAAGGTCGGCAGGAAGGCGAAGCCAAACGAAACCAAGCGAAACGAAACCAGCTCTACAAAGAGTTTGGTATTCAGTAAACTTGTATAACAATGGCGGACTGGGATATAGTTCCCGGTCCGCCATTGTTTTCTTCGTATATAAGGTGGTAGTTTGTCAGTAAAGATAGAGTTCCAGTTGTCTGCACAGTTTATTCTTTCCTGCACCGGAAGAGAACTCTGAGAAATTTTTGCTCTCCCAGTTTAGTAGGACATCTTTCCCTGGAAAGTGGAGTGTGATTGGTGTTTCACCGTCCGGCTCAAAATATGCCTTCTTCAAAACTTCAACATAATTCTCCATTGACAGGTCTTTGCTCGCTTTGAGAACATTCATTGTAATCGGTGTAAAGAGTTTAAAGAGTAATGAGATACCCGTTGTCTTGCAAAGCATATACGGAGGGTTCGTGGTATCTTCTAGCCATGCATCAGGCCAGCACTGCTTCCAAGCCCCAAAGTAGTTATCTAACAGTTTAACCTTCTCGGTATTACTGCTGACGTGAATCTCAGGATAGAGCAACTCCATATTATGAAGTTCGGCAATCCAGTCAACCAATAACTTTTCCATTGACGATTGCTTGGCGACAGGCCGTTTTCTCCCAGGATGGTCTTTCCATGAGGTATCTCCCGTCTGAATACGGCCAGCAAAAATGGTAGACTCTTCATTAAGTGTCTTGGCCAGCAAGATTGATTCTACTTTGGGTTCAGAAGCACCACCCACGGATTGGAAAATGTCCGGCCCGAACATTTGCAGAATATCTTCTCGATGCTCAAAATTGAATTGTGCGGATTCATATTCGCTTTGCTTGATGTTCTTATAAACAGCCACTGTTGACTGAGAATCAATGATGATAATATTGACAGGGAAGCAATAGTCCAATTTTCCAGACTGTACCGCAGCAAATAGGCGCTGATAGCCGTCCAATACGAGTCCGAGGCGTGCTTTGGCATTAACAAAGAAGCCATTTTTTTCTGGAAGGTCAATCAGTGACTTATAGTAGGATGCCCAGTCAATTTTAAGTATCGAGACTGGATTGGACAAGGGAGCGACGTCTGCAATTTGAAAGGGGACAATGTTGTATAATGAGGCTTTCTCCTTCCACAACGCAACTGTTATCATGGGGTTAATGAGGACCATTCCATCCCTGTTAATGGCATTCGATAAATCACGAATACGGGATTTGTCTTGAAAAATCCCCTCCACCCATTCGCCAACAGAAAACAGGGTTAATATATCCTGAACAGAAAGTGATGTAGCGAAGCATCTATTCGTACCAGGCTGTTCTGCTTCAAGTAGGGTATACTGTGGGGCGGTTTCCTGTTTTTCCATCTGAAGCAGGATATCGATTGTTTGTGCTTTGTTCAATCCATAATATCTCATTTTGATTCCCCCGTATAGGATAATTCTTTCTACATCTTAAGCAAAGTTCGCCTTTATTGTAGCAGTGAATCTCTGAGGAGTCAACTGATTTTTCTTTCTGATTTAATTATCTCATAATTTATCTCAATTTATGGAGGCTGGTAATGCTATAAATAACAGCCGGAAGCTATCATAACTTCCGGCTGTGAATCGATTTCACCTCATGTGTAAAATTCTGATAAGTCCTCTAGTCTCAAACACGCAAGCCGCCGGGCCTCAGTAGCATTGCCGCAGCCGCAGTCTATGTCAATGAAAGCCGGTGCGTGTAAAATTGTCATGTGTTGCCCGGTGCTTTCCAGCTCTTTTAGCCACCGCTCCCGCTCTGTCCTGCCTGGGTAGAGAAGGAAGCAGACTGGTGTGTGGCCTACAATGATGGTACGCCCATCCGGGAACGGATTCGGCATGTCCAGGCTAGGACGCTCCCAGATGCGACTATCATGGGATGTACCCGGGCATCCGTGGACCAGATGAAATCTCCGGCCGTTCACTTCGATATCCAGTTTGTCAGGCAGGCTGGCCAAGAAGTTAAGCAAAGCATTCCGCCGCCGGGCATCCATGTGATACAGGAGTTCACGACGGGTAACGCTCCCTCCGTTTGAAGCCCAAAGTTGTCTGGCTCCATAGACATTGATTTTGCCCAGGGTATCAAGGCACATCTGTTCATGGTTGCCCATCAGCATGACTACGTTTTTTCTGGCCATAATGTCTTCCAGGATATCTACGCCGCCTGGAGCGCGGTCAATCACATCTCCGATGACATATAAGGTATCCTCATCAGAAAGGTGGATTTCCTCCAAAATTGCCTGATAACGGTCAAATTCGCCATGGATATCTGATAAACAGTAATGCATTGAAGTCTCACCTCCTCGTGCTTCGCAGTCAGCACCAAAGCACCCAAGTACCTTAGCACTTAGGTGATTCTACTCTCAATAACCGCGTAACGACCGGAGTTCTATCCCCGGTCGTTATCATCACGTCTTATTCAAGCGAACTAAGCAGCCATTGATAGTCCTGCCTACCGTCAATTACATATTCGATATACACCGTCTCCCCTTTAATTTGGTAGATGAGGATATACCGTTTGTTGAATACCATTTTCCTGTACTTGTCTGTTACAAATTCAGCAGACCGGATAGCAGGATACCGATATGGGAATCGTTGCAGAGACTGAGCTGCTTCATTGAACTCTTTAACTAAAGAGTGCGCAAGCCTTTCATCTAAGTTGGCAACAAATGCCGCATGATTCGCAAGTTGATGAGCTGCCCTTTTTGACACAATGACCTGATACGTGTCTTCACGCTCCGGCATGGCGCACCTCCATAATGGCCTGGTTCATCATTTTTGTAACATCGTCAATCGAGTACCCAGGCTCACCGTGAAGCCGCTCTTCTTCAATGCTGAGCAACTCCTCCCGCAATTTCAGCATCTTCTCGCGTCTGGAATACGCTTCAATGTCCATCACCACCAGGTCGCCTTCTCCATTCTTCGTGAGAAAGACAGGCTCGCCAGTTGTTTTGCACAGTTCCGCAATTTCGTTATAGTTCTGACGAATCGTGGCACTCGGCTTGATATTCATAGCGCTACCTCCGATAGTAATATTCTGATTATATTATAGTCATATTCAGCAACTTTGCAACCCTTATTTCTATCACACGATAGGTCCCGAATCACAGCCGGTAACTGGCTTCGAGTGCTCATAGATATAAACGGTAGAAATATCAATATTACCGTTGCCCCAGACAACCACTCCGTGGTCAACAGCGGCGGTTTTGAACAAGCTATCATCAATAAGTGGAGCGAACGCAGGGGCTTTCAGTAAACTGGAGGCGTCAAAAATGCGGAACTCGCCGGTACTAAAAACCACTAAAACTTTATGGTCCTCAAGTGGACGCACAGAAGTAGCTTTGAGTGTTTGCCGCCTTTCATCTGCATAGGCAATCTCGTCGACTTGGTACAAAAATACTCACCTCGTATATTCAATCCTAGCAGATGTTGACCTGATTGGCAAGATGGGTACTAAGCACCTAAGCACAAAAGTGCTTAAGTGCTTAGTGATTCCGCATTTATGTTTTGTTGGCAGTATAGAGCAACGCTCCATTCTGTGAAACCAAGTGAATTCCATTCTCGGTCACAACGACCTTGACGGCTTCGCCAATGTGATTCTGAAGCTCGGGGCAGTCGCCGCTTCGCAGCAGTACCGGATTCCCGGGGATTTCAGCCTGCACGACAACAGGCTTCCCCCACGGGAGGTCCAGTTCCCTGCATGTACAAAGGACACCGACGAACGGCATCAGCTCCTCACAGGTCAGTCCTGCCGGTGCAAATCCGGGAACCGTGCTGCCGGTGTAAATCAGCGCCTCGCGCCCATGGTAAAGGGCATCGATGTCCTCGGCAGTCCAATCCAACCGGGCAAACAGCCAATCGTCAACATCTTTCCAGTCGCTGTCGTTGGCAAAGTCCGGCAAACTGCTGGCTGTCTTTCTCAGCAATTCAATCGTCTGGAATACCAGTTCCCGTTCTCTCGTTGTCATGGTTTTCCCTCCTTATGTTTTTCGGCGGAGGTGTTCTCTCCCGCACCATGAATCTCCTTCAGCTCAAACAGGTATTCGAGTTGGCTATCTGCCCGCAAAATACAATTCGTGAGCTGGAAGCAGTTAATGGGCACCCCATACCTCTGAAATCGCCTTGACTGGACGATTTTTTCCAGAACCAATCTATCGATTTCAGATTTGTGGGCCTTAATTTCCGCCAGCAGTTCTTGCCTGCTCAGCCGGTATTTAGGCACGGATACCTCCACCCGGATTCTATCAACAGTATTCTGCTTAGGATTGTCGGTAGACCGTTCAAACTCAGGGCTGCCCACTTTCTGTACCAATAGTTCCAACTTGGTATAGAGCCCCTCCGGCTTCTTTTTTGGCCCGACCCGCTTCATCTCCAGATACTTTCTCGTGCATTCCTCGAAAGTCATGCCTGGGATGAAGTGCGTCGCAGCCATTTGCCAAAAGGTCATATTTTCAAGTGGCCAATGCCGGATGGGAAGGAACCTTACTCCCTCATACACTTCCTTTCGGCACTGGTAGACAAGGTTTTCATCGAAGTAATAAACCTTCCCTTTGGCAATCCTCATAGGCTGATTTATAAAATCACGCTCTCTGAAGGATTCAGCAATGTCGTCCATGGTTATGATGCCTGTCGAAGTCAAATCCAGGTTTTCGTCATCCACAATGTGGAGGCACCAATTCCAGAATCTTTGACCAGGGCGCAGATGCATCAGCATCTGCGCCCAATGCGCTTCATCTATAAACGTCGGAGCCCAAGTTTTTGCCGAGGCCCCGGGATGTATCGGCCTGCACACCATGTTGTTCATGCCTATGCCATAGGTCTGAACGAAGTCTACGGACCGCCCTGTTCGAATGATAAGCGGCTGGCCAACAATGCCGTCCTTAATGAACTTGTCGCCGAGTATCTTGGACGCTACCGTGGCCAGATTTTTCAAGTTGAAATGGTCCATGCTGAACCCCCACTTACACGTAGCGGCTCAGAACTGCGAGGGTATTGGTATTCAGTTTACAGGTGTCCGTTCCGCTGAAACGGACTATCCCTGTACTGACCATCTCATCCAGCCTGTTATACAGGTCTGTGAAGCTCTTGGCCCCCTCCAGCTTGCGGCGTACCACTTTGGCCTGTGCCTGCGGAATGTAGTGCTCCGCAGAGAGGTTCATCTGGTTGAGGCTCTTCAGACTCACGACAGCACAGATAGGGCCGTCCTCAGTCGGCAACAGCAAGACGCCTTTCATCGGTCCTTCTCCCAGAATGTCCCGGTAGATGGCCTCTTTGGTCTCCTCCAGTGCCTGGTGGAGCATGGTCTCCTGCTGGAGAGCCTGATACATTGCACGGTTCATAAAATTTTCCTCCTTAATTTTTTGGCAAATGCCCTATTATCGCCGTTCAAACCTGATATTCAGCGTAATGCTTCCGAATCAGGTCCATCGCGGCGTTATGAAAGAGATTGTAGGTTTCGGATGACATAGACTCAAAAATCCAATCCCTAAGGTCTGAGGCCGGAACATTGATGTACTCGTCGTCACCATAAAGCTCGTCCGCAAACTCATCTAAGAATGCGTCCACGTCATCAGTGATGCCCCGTACGTCGATGCAACAGTCTCCTTTACGACAGTAGACATGGACGAGCCTGCTTTCCCAAGTATCCTCCTCGTCTCCCCAGTCTTCCGGTTCGAATGCTACAACCCAGATTTCGTAGCCAAATGTCTCATGCAGGGCCAGCGCAAAGATGCCGCATTCACCGTGAAGGAAAATACTTGCATCAAGACGGTTGCCCAAATCGACTTTTTCCAGAGCCTCAAAGGGCTCGTCCTCATGGGTCCAAAATAGTGTTTCCACGTTCTCACCCCCATTTAGTTAAAAGCGTCGGCCGCCCGGACTCTCTGATACTGCCCAAGTGCCTGCATTGGCACCGCACAGGCATCAAGTCCGGCATCACATTCGCCAAAAGGCTCACCGCTGCCGCACCCACACAGGTCCAGGCCATAGTGGTTGACGCAATGGTTACAGCAGAAGGTGTCTTGGTAGTGCCTGAGCCTTCGAAGGTCGAGCCCATGGAAGAATCTTCGCCGGTCCTTTTCCAGACAGGAGTACTCGCCCTCGTCCGTTGTGATGGTGATAGCTCCACAGGAGCACCGTGAATATCCAATGTACCGCACGGAATCAGTCCTCCCCTCTTTTGATTTCCCGCAGAACAGCCGCAGCAATCACATCTGCCGGATAGAACCGGGACACAGCAGCGCTCTTCCAGGTTCCTTTGGTCCCATTGATACCGTTCAGCAGTTTGATTGCTCTTGCCTGCTTAGCCCACTGACTAAGATTCAAGGTGTAGTCGTCCAGGAGCACATCGCCAGGCCGAACCCCTCCAGGAACAGCCGCCATCTTCTCAATCCCGTTATGGATAAAGAGCCGGTGGTCACGGGGGATGAACGGCATATGCCGGTCGAGCCACTCCATTTTTTCCGGGATGCTGTACGGGCTGTCCGGCAGGACTGCCGAGAGCGTGTAAATCTCCACGATAGCCGTATGCTGGAAAATCAGCCGGATAGCGTCCACGACGTTCTGGTAGGGCTGCAGCGAAGCGAAGTACCCCTTCTCATAGAGGTCCTCGAATTCCTCTGCGGCTTTCCATTCCGCCACGGTGCCGTCCATGTCAACGAAAAGCCGGTACTTGGGCTCCCGATACTCTGCCCGGAGCTTCATGAGAAGTTTACCGAGCATATTGCGGCCCTTGCCGTCGCAGACGCCCCAGTAGGTATCTCCATGGGTATTTCCCTCCACGAGTTCCACATCTCCGGTCGCCAGCAGCCGGTTGCGAAGCTCTAAGTCAGAGAATTTTGCCCGCAGGACGGCCTCCATAACGCCGTCCTTGACCTGCTCCCAGTCAGGACGCAGCTTGATACGGCGGCCCAGTCTCTTGGCTTCCTGAGGCGTCAGGAGCGTAAACTGGAGCTGTTCAGCAATATCCTGGGTCTTCATTGCCTGGAATGCGGCCTCCGAGTTGAGGAACGTCATGCCATGGAATTTGAGTTCGTGCGGATAGAAGTTACTTAGGAAAAAGTACTCGTCCCGAAATCTAGTGATTGCCATGTAAAGTCAACTCCTTTTTTGATTTTTAGTTTGTGTATATAAAAAGGCAGTAAATCCAAACTGGATTTACTGCCTTGAATTGATGATTTGATTGCCTTTTGTGGTAGAAATACTTCCTTACTGATAGAGTTATTGTACCATTCAGTAATGAACCCGTCAAATTCCAAAGGAAAGGCGCGGGTTCGAGGTTCATCGGCTGTTGGTCTCAATACTCCCAATGCTTGTCCTAACTTTTCAAGACGGATTGTTTCACGTGAAACGGATTATTTGCGAAATCAGTAACTTTTTCACCTAAGTTCTTAAGTTGTTAGGTGCTAAGGTGATTAAGTGCTTTATGGCTTATTGTCCCTGCTGACGACGGCCAAAAAGGAAGCCCCGGCCGATTGAAAATCGACCGGGGCTTTAAGAGCGTTGGGTGAGCTAGACATCCACGGTGAAGTCAGAAGGACCCTGGATATCAGTCATCCTCATCATCGTCATCGGCAGAAGTGAGGTCTTCGAGGTCTTCGGCGTCAAAGTCGAAGTCCTGGATGAGTTCTTCCACAGTGAAACCCATGCCAAGCAGTTCCTCAGCAGCCTCTCGGGCATCGAGGCCAGCCTCTTCGACCTTGGTGTTGACGATTTCGTTCAGAAGCTCCATAGCACGCTTGAATTCCATAACAAATGTCCTCCTTAAACTTTTGAAAAATTTTGAGTGAGCTGAATCTATCAGCCCGCTTCTTTTTTGCGCCGCTCCAACTCTGCTCGGACAGCGTAGTACCGCTCCCTTGCCTGCTCCCAGGATTTCTGGGACGGGAGCTTGGAAAGCCGCATTCCATCGCCCCAGTTGCCTGAAGGCTTCAGCGTGAGTGCCTGGTACTTTTCCCAGGCGGCGGATTCCATCTTTTTCAGGGTCTCCGTTTTATATCTGCTATAATCAGCCATTTTCTGTCTACTTCCCCTCACTTAGATGAGGAAATCGTCGAAGGTCACAGACTCGTCCGCTGAGATGGACTCTCCGTCTCCCTCAACACCGATGAGTTTATCATTCCCCCCGTTCCCAAGGTAGGAACGGATGCCACCAAATTTCTTGACGGCTTTGGCGTAGATTTCACTTTCGGTCAGGACAGCGTTGTCTGGCACCTCTATCATGACAGATACAGTCACTGGTGTGTGACCCAGCACTGTGATTTTCTTCATTGCGATGTCCTCCCTCTTATGAAATGATGCTGCCGTTCTCATCGACAACTCCAAGGACCTCGGCACTTTCCAGCACATCGGCTTTTACGGGCTTCCAGTTGATACGCTTCGGGTCAACCGATTTGACGGCCTCCAGGGCCTCTTCGTCCGAGTTTGCAGGAACGACAACCTGGCCATAGCGCGTAAACTGCACCAGTCTGTATCCCTGCTGTGCCTTTGTCGGCTCATCCCCCAGCAGTTCCACCTTCACGCAGCGGTGCATATCATCCCGCTCTGTTCCCAGGTTGAACGTAGAACCAAGGAAATACCTCACGGCCTCGTCCAAAGTGCCGTTAAAGCCCGTGACAGTATAGTCGCCGTCATCGTACGTCACTTTAACCGTAATCATGAAATTTCCTCCTCTGCAGCTTCTTCGAGCTTTTGCAGCTCATGCTGATGCTTATAAATTGCGGAATCGATGTAGTCGAACCCCGCGATGAACTGCCCGTCATCCGTAAAGAAATCAGGATAAATCTCATCATCCTCACAGATGATTCGGGCATTTTCCAGGGTCGCCGCATAGCCGTTTTCAACCAGGTGGTTCAGAAGGTCAATCATCCGCTGCCTCCTTAACCATCTTCGCACGGGCCTCTCCTTCCTCACGGGCCGCAATGTAGCAGATGATGCTATAAATCTTTGCGGCAACACTGTCCTCCGTCATTTCTTTGACGAGCCGGGTATCAACGAACATCGGAGAAATCGTACACCGGGTCTCAATGAAATACTTTCCAGCATTCTTCAGCAAGCATTTGCCCAGCTTCATATAGACCCCTCCACTTGTGTTCTGCCCCTGAGGTGTGAAATTGCTGTTCCGCAGGCAGCCAACATAGTGTTCCTGGCTGTAAACGCAGCCATATTCGTCTATGCAAGCCTGACAGGATGCCACCTCGCTCATCATATCAGCGGCCAATTCCTTTGCAGACCGGCTCGTGATGAAATACCGCTCCGGGAATGGAAGGGCCTGAATCCCCCATAACTGATTGATGTTCCTGTTGAACATCCGCTCCAGGGAGGATTTCAGCTCGTCTTTCAGACTGCCGTATGTCAGGTCCCATAATTGGAACGAAGACGGCACGCCATCCTTGATGTAGTTCACGTAATAGACGGCCGAGCGGCTGGACGCCTCATCCTCAGAACCGGCGAAGTCAGGGAAGCCAGTCTTGCTCTCAACGAGCTGTACTCCCACATCGGGATACGCTCCATTGGTGATATAGAGCTGGAAAACCGGGCTAGTACGGAACCCATCGGAAGTCCTCGGCCCCTTGCCAAGAGACTTTATCATCTCTTTGGGTAAGTCGATGCCATCGTAAGCATTCCGGGTCTGCTCCACCGCAGCCTCATCCTCGGGGGTTGTCTCTTCCTTGATGATATCCTGGACTGCCTTGAACATTCGATTCACTTTGCAGTTCACGCAGTCTTCCCAGAACGGCCTAGAGCCTCTTACGCAAAAAGCACAGTAGGTCATTTTTGCCTCAGCTATCTTCTCATAGTAGGCGGTGCTGATTGTTTTCATATGCAATCTCCTTTTTTAAGCGGCCGGGACTGGACACTCCAATCCCGGCATATGTTATGTTCTCAGCGGATGACCTCATAGAGGGCCATGGTCAACTTGTTGTGCTCAGCATCCACGTTGACGTCCAGCCGCCAGATGGCCCGATACTCATGGGCTGGTGTGTAGCCATAATTGGCGTACTGGTGGAAGATAGCCTTCTCATCGTCAACCCCAGTCTCACGGAATCCAAATAGGTGTGAACCAGACTCAATGGTCCCTTCATCCACCTGCTTTTGCAGGCTGGACCAGTAAATGAACAGGTCGCTGGCATAACTTCTGCACCAGCGGCCAGCCTCCTGGATGAGCACCGTCAGGATAGACGACAAGTTGATGCTCGGCTTTCCGCAAATGATTTGCCCGTCAGCCTCAATCGTCTTCCCAAAGCAGGTCTTTTTGAAACCATCCATATTGGTCTTATCCATACTTCACTTCTCCTTTTCTGATTTTGAGTTCTTAAGCACCACAGCACCTAAGCGCTCAAGCACTTAACTTTTTTGTCTATCGATGTGGTCGCTATCCCTCTTGACCCGTGCCAGCTCGGCTCTCAGGTTGAACACAAGGTCTTGCAGTTTGTCTGCGCATTCCTCTACCCCGCAGTCACCCCTGCAGGTAACGCCGAAGTTGTTCTTGTCCTCAGACGGCCAATACAGGTCACATGAACCGCAGCGGCTCATTGGTCATCTCTCCCTTTCTTCTTGAAGTCCGCCTCGTGCTCGGCAACCTGGATGAGCACGTCCAGCATCCGAATACACTCGGTCGGCTTCATCCGGGCCGACAAGCACTTCTCCTCACTGTACGCAGTGGCGAAAAAGAGCTTATATCCGCCGTATTCGTGGTCGACATAGTAGCGGCCGTGCTCGTGCGGATACAGGGTGTTCAGCAGGTCGATTCGAGAGCGGATTTTATCTACAATGCTTTCCATGGTTTTCTTTCCTCCTATCAGACGCTTAGTGCTTGAATTACTTTGTGAATGAGGGCGTTAGCGTCATCCTGGAATCGCTCCAGTTGAAGCTGAATATGGACGGCATAAAGGCCAGTCCGGTTCCGCCTCAGTTCCTCTTTCAACGGAAGCAGGCTCTGCTTGCTTTTCAGTAGGATGGTCTGCATCGTCCCGACCCGGCCGCTGCAGGCTGTATCGACCGCATAGCCGAAGGGGTCTTGATGGAACCTATCTACTGTGCAGATGCAGAGTTTGGGCTCATTCAGGCCGATTTTCCTTGCCTCTCCGATAACCAGCAGCTTTTCATTCAGCTTGAGGTCGCCGTTAGGAGAGAGCTTCGCCAACGGCATCCGCTCCATCTCAGGAATCAGGTGCCGGACAAGAAAATCAAACTGGACATAGCTGTCCCGGCCCATGTCGACCGGCTTCGCGTAGGCATCCATCTCATAGTTGCCATCAGGAAGCGGGTTAATGACATGCTGATTCCAGGACGAGTCTTTAAAGCTCGGGTCGCTGACGATGATGTTCGGAAGCGGCCCCAGGGAAACCTTCAGCAACTGATTCATGACTGCTTACCTCCACTCACTTTCTGACGCTCGACCTTTCCAGGCAGAGAGACCGGCACTGCTAATACCAGGCCCATCTGCTTCTTGAACTGAAAAGCCAGGTTGTTACGGGCCTTTTCCTCGGACACAGCACATGTGTGGCCAGTCCAACGGTTGGACAAGATGGTCCCGAACGATGTGACTGCTCCACAATAGCTATAAAGGCACTTACCTTCCATGTGATTCACTCCTTTTTTGAAAAATTGTTTGTGTATATATAAAAAGACAGCACCTGCACGATAACGTGTAGATGCTGTCTTGAATTATATTTGTAGTGTGTTGCGTTAGATACTTCCTTAATCTATGGATTTATTATACCATCACAAATTTCTGCGGTCAATTTTGCGATTTCAGAGGCGGCAATTTATTGAATTATCCATTGTTATATGGTATAATATTTATGAGATGATTTTATACTTTACGCGAAATTTCAGACCATGCTTCTGAACCTTTGTGAAGAACGTGTGCCATCCCTAGAACTAATACTGAAACGGCGAGGCGAGTTGCCAGATATATGACAGTTTTTGAACAGTGTGTGTGAAAAGGAGAATCCATTTATGAGTGAGGCCACTAAAAGAACTTCAAATTCCTCATCCTCTGACGGCAAGTTCCCTGATGAACCCAGTCTCCATATTCTTAAAGGACTGGCCGAACAGGTAAAACACAAGAGTGTAAAAGAAGTCAAGAGACGGGTCTATGACTTTCGTATGCTGTTTTTGGACAGATGGACAGAATTATCTTCGCATACCGAGTTTGGTAATGCTATCCGCGTTCTATCTCGAAGAGAAGGCGTTTCAAGAAATATGCTCGGCAATATGTCGAACCGCGAAACCATTGCGTATTTTATCGGTATCCTGGCTGGTGTCGCATATATGTCCAGGATGCTTTATACTGCGGAAGTCCAAGACACCCAAATCGTATCCGTCTGTTCCCAAAACGAGACGGTTGCAAAGATTCTGCAATGCCTACATAATACGAATGGTGGGCATGGGATGTACCATACAGATTTAGCCGACAAAGTAGGTCTCACATCAGGTGAACTGACCAAAATCATGAAAGAACTCCTTCAGTTCAGAGCTGTTGTGTCAAACGGAACCGGAGAGTATACTTTCTATGTGTTAGGACCAACCGGCAAACGATATTATGCGAAAGAGAGTCGTATCCAAGAGGTGAGAAAAGATGTTGAAAATAGAGATGCCGATTGAGCAAGCCAAACTTGCAGCAGAGGCATGTCATTTCTATGGGAGAATGCTGAATGGAGACTACCAGGCAGTCATTGACCTCTGCCTGGACAAAAATCTCCCTGACAGTGAGTATGAATCTCGCAGTGTAGCAGCCAGGGAGTATTTGTACCAAGCTAAAGCCTGTATCTCATCTGGTGCCCCCGATGTATCCCTGACTACGGAACAAGTCAAGAAAATCGTTGATGATGCTCTGTCGTTAAAAGAACTGCTTGAGACGTCAGATGGGTCCGTTGTAGTATCAGATGCTCAGGCTGAACTCATTTCAGGTGTCTGCGAACTGTATGCCCGGGTACGGATGGGGCAGTTCAAGGAAATCATCTGGTATTTCCTTGATATGAAACTTCCCTCTGAGGATTACTGTGAACGGCGGGATGAAGCGGAGCAGCTCCTTCTAAAGGCCAGGAAGTCAATCTACCCTGACCTGCATGGTATCGGCCATTCCTACGGCATCGGCAAGTTTGAGGACGCCGATAAGGTATACGATGTCCACCAAGCCATCCGATACGCAAGAGGGCATTGGCGAGAGCCATTCAGTTATTACCCCGTACCAAAATGCACTGTCATTTGAATTTATGCAAGAAAAAAGCACTCAGGAACTTAAGCTCCTGAGTGCTTTCTTATTTAGGGACCTTGCTACTTCGCTCTAAAAGTATATCGCGTCGATTGAGGCTGGCATCCTTCTGTACCATTTCCCGAAGCAGTCGCAGTTGCTGGCCTATCGCCGGGCCTGGCTCGTAGCCAATGCCCAGCAGGTCACTGCCAGAGATTTTGAGTTTACTCTGTTCGTCTGCCTGCGCCCCTGTCTTTAGCCGCTCCTTAATGCATCGAAGATTTGCAATTTTATCTAAGCGTTGCCGTTCATATTCCGGGGCCTGTGCCAATACATCTGCCTCCCGGACGAGAAGCCATTTATTGAACAACTCCTCCCCTATTTTCCCTACAAGTCTACTGACTGCTTTCGAGCAGACCTCAATCCGCATATCATGGTAGCGGACGAGTGTAACCACTTCGTCCTTGAAAACAGGGTCCGCGCTCAGTCGCGTCAGTACGCACTCTGTAATTTTCGCACTGACATGCCCGTGCCCATGAAAATGCCCGATGCCGTTCTCGTCGACCTGGTAGCATTGAGGCTTTCCAATGTCGTGGAACAGGAGTGCCATACGTACCAGGTAATCGCCTGCGGCCTCATCTACTGCCGCTGCGATATGGCCCCACACATCGTAGATGTGGTAGGGGCTATTCTGCTGAAAGCCAATACACGGTTCCATTTCCGGGATGATGTGGACGACCTCAGCCTGATTGTCCATGAGTTTCCTCTTGGCGTTGGGGGCCATAATCAGTTCTTTGAGCCGTTCAATGCTGTTCGTAGCCTTTGAGATATCCTGCTCCACAATTTCACCTCGTCTCCTTGAGCAGTGAGCACCTAAGTACTTAAACACCAAAGCACCTGAGTGCTTAATCATTTTATGCTATGTAAGACGCCAATCAACAGGTTCCTGCCCCATCCTATGGAGCTCCTCGTTGGTGCGGCTAAACGGGTGGCTCCCCATAAAAGATGGAAGCTCCTTGGAAGCCCGGTTTGCTGCGAGAGGGCTCGGATGGGTGGAACGAATGAATACCCTGTCTGTCCGGTCCAGGGCGGCGGCTGGGGTAGTCTTTACTGCCTGCATTCCCCACTGAAGGAACACCAGAGGCTGAGGCAACCCAGCAACATAGTCCAGCACGCGCCTTGTGAATGGCCCCCAGCCAATATCCCAGTGGCTATTCGCCTTCCCCGCCTCCACGGTCAGGGAAGTATTCAGCAGCAGGCCCCCCTGCTGTGCCCAGGCCGATAAATCACCTGTTTCAGGCATTGGGATGCCCAGGTCGTTGCGCAACTCCTTAAAAATATTCTGGAGAGACCGTGGGAACGGCTTCACATCCCGCCGGACGGAAAAGGCCAGTCCCATAGCATGGCCAATGGTCGGGTAAGGGTCCTGGCCAACCAGCACGAATTTGACGTTCTGCGGTGGGGTCAGTTGGAACGCCCGAAAGATGTCCTCCCTGTTAGGGAGAATATAAGCTCCACCCTGTGCCTCCGTATCGACCTGCTGGAGTGCGTTCTCCGCCGCAGTAATCGCGTCCTGCGGCAGTGCATCATACCAAGCCCCAAGTCCCTGGCGGACTTCTTCTTGAATGGTAGTCCCCATATATTTACTCCTCCAGCATCTGAATCAATGCATCTTCGTCCAACACGGTAATGCCCAACTCCTGGGCTTTTCTCAACTTAGAGCCTGCGGCCTCCCCTGCAACGACATAAGATGTTTTCTTGGATACTGAGCCTGATACTTTACCTCCAAGGGCCTGGATACGGTCTCCAGCCTCTTTACGGGTGAATCTGGATAGTTCGCCGGTCAGGACAAAGGTCAGGCCAGCCAGTTTATCGCCAACGGACTCAGCATGGCTCTCCATATTGACTCCGGCCTCCCGGAGAACAGAAATGAGGTGCTGGGATTGAGGGTTTTCAAACCAGGACTTAATACTCTCCGCTGTGATGCCGCCCACATCAGGGATTGTGGTCAATTCCTCAAGCGAGGCCGCAGCGAGGGCATCCAGAGAGCCAAAATGACGGGCCAGGACCTGTGCCGCCTTCTGCCCCACCTGCCGAATACCAAAGGCACAGAGCAGTTTGGAGAGGTCATTCTGCTTTGACTTCTCAATGGCAGAAATCAGGTTCTGCGCGGATTTCTTGCCCATGCGCTCTAGGCCCTGAACCTGTTCCTCCGTAAGGTGATATAAGTCGCCAGGGGACTTAACCAGTCCGGCATTAACCAGGTTTTCAATGACAGAGGGGCCAAGACCCTCAATATCCATAGCATCACGTGAAGCAAAGTGCGTCAGATGCCGGAGAAGCTGTGCCGGGCATTCCGCGCCGGTGCAGCGCATTGCGGCACCGTCTTCATCTCGGACGACAGGCGCACCGCAAACAGGGCACACGGTCGGCAAATGATACGGGACCGTTCCCTCTGGCCGCTTATCATGGAGCACGGACACGATTTCCGGGATAATTTCCCCCGCCTTCTGCACCAGAACTGTATCACCAATGCGGATATCCTTCTCCGTAATGAAATCCTGATTGTGAAGGGTGGCATTCGTTACAGTAGTGCCTGCCAGCCGCACCGGCTCGATGACCGCCTTCGGCGTCAACACACCAGTCCGGCCGACCTGTACAACGATGTCCAAGACCTTGGACGGCTTCTGCTCCGGCGGGTACTTATAGGCGGCCGCCCAGCGCGGAAACTTTGCCGTGCTCCCCAAGGCCGTCCGTTCCTCCAGGCTGTTGACCTTGACGACGGCACCGTCAATATCGAACGGGAACTCCTCCCTGCCGTCGCCTATCTGCTGAATTTGATGGACACACTCCTCGATGGCAGCACACTTGGTATGCGGAATCACCTTGAAATGCTGCTGGGCCAGATAGTCCAGAGTCTCTGTGTGAGTCTGGAACTCCCGACCGTCTGCCATCTGGAGATTGAAGATAATGATGTCCAGGTGCCGGGAAGCGGCAATCTTCGGGTCCAACTGCCGGAGGGAGCCCGCAGCGGCATTCCGTGGATTTGCGAAGAGCGGCTGGCCATTCAGCTCCCGCTCCTCGTTGAGCTTGTGGAACACCTTCTTGGGCATATAGACCTCACCCCGAACGATAAGCCGGGGCAGGGCCTCCGGGAGCCGCATGGGGATGGACCGGATAGTACGCAGATTCTCCGTAACATCCTCACCCACACGGCCATCTCCACGGGTCGCTCCGCGAACGAATAGGCCGTTTTCATATTCCAGTGCCACAGATAGGCCGTCTACCTTCGGCTCCACATCGTACTCAATGTCAGCAGGAACGGTCTCTCTCACTCTCTGGTCAAAATCAGTCAGTTCGTCCGTAGAGAATACATCCTGGAGGCTCTCCAGGGGCACCTCATGGACAACCTCAGCAAAGCCTTCGGCGACCTTTCCCCCGACCCGCTGTGTGGGCGAGTCGGGGGTCTTCAGCTCTGGATGCGCTGTCTCCAGCTCCTCCAGGTGCCGGAGCTTGTGGTCGTAGTCATAGTCGGACATGCTGGGGTTGTCCAGGACATAGTACTCGTAATTTGCCTGGTTCAGTTCAGCACGGAGCTGCTCCGCTTCCTGGATAAAATCAGCCATTGGTCCCATCCTCCTCATCGCAAATATCCGGGTCGACTTCCCGGACGTACTCCCGGGCAATGCGCAAGCCTTCCAGCTTGGCATCATATCGCTTCTTTTCGGCATTGGATACGCCGCCACGGTTCCGAAGGACCAACAGGCTTGTCTCTGCATCTGCCAGCCTGGTTTTGAGTTCGTCCCAGGCTTCCTTGTATGTCAATTTGCTCATGTCTTGTCTCCTTCAATAATTTTCCTGTAATCACCCATGATGATACCGTCAAACACCATGGAAGCAGACGGAATGGGCGAAAAACCATTTTTGATGCACCAATTTACCATTTCCGGCGTTTCCACGCACTGGATGACCAGCTCCGGTATCTGATGCGTGCGGCAAAACGCTTCTAAATGGGCCCCAATTTCAGTCATCGTCCCTCGCCGCCTATAGATAAAGCAGACGCGAGAGACCGTCAGCCTGAACGTCGAGAGAAATGTCACCCGCAGTTCTGATTCCCAGTTGTCGCTGTGAAACCAAAACCCGCTCAATTCTTTCTCAACCTGCATAGGGACACCTTCGCGGCGTTGGAGTGTCGCTTGGATATCTGCTATCTCCTTGTTGGAAAAACAAATTTGGTTCGGCCACTCCATCACAATGCCTCCCCTGCCGCCGCTTTCTTAGAAGCTGGAATGTGACCACGGTAAAGCCCCGCCAGTTTGAGTCGCCTTAGCAGCCCGACCTGTGGCCGAGTCAGTGGATAATCCAATATGCCAATCGGCCACACTGGTATCCAGCCACCTGCAAGAGGGATAAGCCAGCGCATGAAATCCCCATAGAACTCTGGCGGGCAGGCATCCATGAGCGCTTCTCGGGTCCAGTGATGCAACTCCATGGCTCTTTTAATGAGAAACTCCTGGTGGGACGGCAGCGCATAGACTGCCGTCCCGTTAGGGGCCACCATAATTTCCAGGTCAAGATACCTGGCCGCTTTGTGCCGGGCGATGTCAAAGGGAAGCCGTAAAATCTCATCATCTGTCATCCGACTCAGCCTCCAATTCCCGGACCGCCTCTGCAATAGCGCATATGTCGCAAAGGCTCCCCTGTTGCTGGCAGTAGTCACACAGGTCGAGACCATCCTCTTTCGCCGCCAGCCAGATATGGGCCAGGCTTGGGATATTTCTGGGCAAGCCCAGCAGTTCAAACAACTGTGATGCCACTCGTTCTGTGTCCCAATGGGCACAGAGACTTGCGCTACCGGACTGCTCACCAGTCTCACTATTAACAGGAACCACGACGATATTACACCCATCCTGGGCGGTTGTCCAGCGAGGCGGCACCTGCCGGACAACATTTCCATTCCCATCGGTCGTTGTCTGGCCCAGTGTGTAGGTTCCAAGCTCCACCATGACAGTCGTTATTTTTTCCATAATGACCCTCCGTGCATTTTGCAATATTATACCACATAATAATAAAATACGCAATCTCTTGAGAGGTGAGATTGCGTATTTTACCAAATGGCGGCGTAAAGCCCCTGGATTCATCCATGGGGATATAAGCCGCCCCTCGGCCATTTCCATTGAGTATTCTCCTGCTTTGTGATATAATTAAGCATGAAACGGGGGTAAGAAAATGGAGTATTCATACAAATTCAGAATCTATCCGAATCGTGAACAGCAGACGTTAATTCAGAAGACATTCGGCTGCGCCCGGTACGTCTACAACCATTTTCTCGCCCAACGGATTGCTGAATACAAGACCACGGGTAAGGCCCCCACACGGTTCCAGCAGGACAAGGAACTGACTTCCATGAAGAAAGAACTCCCGTGGCTTTGCGAGGTTGACGCTACCGCCCTACAATCCTCTGTTCAGACACTTGATGTCGCCTACCAGAACTTTTTCCGCCGTGTTAAAGGCGGTGAAAAACCCGGTTATCCGAAGTTCAAGAGCAAGAAGAACCGCCGCCGGTCATACAAGAGCAAGTGCGTAGGGACAAATATCAAGGTACTGGACAAGGCGGTTCAGCTTCCAAAGCTCGGCCTTGTGAAGTGCTGCGTTTCCAAAAAAGTGAAAGGCCGTATTCTTTCCGCCACAGTGTCGCAGAATCCCAGCGGAAAGTATTTCGTCGCCTTGTGCTGCACCGATGTGGAGATAGACCCACTTCCCAGTACTGGGGCCGTTGTCGGTCTTGATATGGGATTGAAGTCATTCGCTATCACCTCGGATGGGGCAACGTATCCGAACCACAAGTTCCTGACCAAAAATCAGAAGAAACTTGCCCGCCTCCAACGCCAGCTCTCCCGAAAATCAAAGGGGAGTAAGCGCAGAGAAAAGTCGCGGGTGAAGGTTGCCAAGCTGCAGGAACATATCGTCAACCAGAGGCAGGACACCCTGCATAAACTATCCACTCGGCTCATCCGGGACTATGACTTAATCTGCATTGAGGACCTCGCTACTAAAAACATGGTCAAAAACCACAAGTTGGCCCGGTCAATCTCCGATGCCTCATGGAGTGAGTTCCGCAGGCAGTTGGAGTATAAGGCGGCATGGTATGGGAAACAGGTGGTCACGGTAGACCGTTTCTTCCCGTCCTCCCAACTCTGCTCCGCCTGCGGCGCTCAATGGTCCGGCACAAAAGACCTCTCTGTGAGAGAATGGACCTGTCCCGTTTGCGGCACGGTCCACGACCGGGATATCAACGCCGCAAAGAACATCTTGGATGAAGGTCTGCGCCTATTGGCATAGTCTATACACGGTAGGGCGGGACACGCCCGAACCTAACGCTCGGGGAGACCATGTAAGACCTCGCATGGTGCAGGCTGCGGTCAGCGAACCGAGAATCCCCCGGATTCATCCGTGGGGAGTGTCAATCACTTTATGAGGTCGAAGATGACCTGCTTGAAAATTCGTTCCACGTCCAAACTTGGGTGGAGGTATCTGCGCTCCTTCAACTCTTTGTCGGCATATACTGCCTGCATAACAGTCTGGATGAGTTTCTTCCCTTTTTCCGTTCTAAGTTCCTCATACTCGAATTGAAAATCGTGGATGAGTGTATGTGTGACCTCCTTCTCAATATTCTGCCCAATCCGATTGAGGATGCTTGGCATTTTGAGAGCTTCCGGCATCAGGACTTCGATGTAACAATACTCGTCTTTTGTATCTTTGAGATACTGACGGTGGCTTTCGTCCATGTAATGCTCACTATTGAGTGCAGCATCAATCGCCTGCTCCAGTTCATCGGCCCTGAAATCGCAGTCATCCAGTTTGTCGTAGTCGTAGATATTCTCGATGAAAATGCTCGGCCCGGACGTGATGGAAAAACTGATGTGATAGCATGGCTCATACGTCATGACACATAGTACACCATCCCGGATGACATAGGATTGCTCAATCTCTCGGATTCTGGTTTCAATGTCCGCTTCTTTATCAACATCCTGAACATCTCTTGCAAATTCATCCACAAGCCGGTCAATGGTATGGCGGTTATCCTTTGCATATAGATTTCCCTGATACCAGTACAGCGGCTTGTGGGTCGCCTGCGTATCTGGGTACTTGTCCTTGTACAGTTCATCATGGACGATGAGAGCAACTGGCATGAGCCGGTCAGCGTCTGCCCCAGAAATTTCACGAATGGTTGCAACGGCATCCTTGTAATGAGGGACATCTCTTGCCTTTCTGCAGCGTGGCGGGATTTCCAACATGCTCCATTTGAATTTGATTTTTAGTTCCACTTTAATTCCTCCTCGCTAGAATATCACTTATTGCCCTAAGCTCTCTGTACTGCGGACACAGTTCTTCGACCATTCCGAGTGGCAATGCAACCTGAAATTGGTCAGCATAGAGGGCCTTAGATATAGACATTCCCGGCAGCTCGGCATATAGGATTTGCCAATTCAGTTCCCTGCTTTGTTCTACCAAATAGTCAAGCGTGGCCTGGAATGTTTGGACCCCAAACTCTGTGAACCAGAACGAGACTGCTTCAGAGAGCTTCGGACAGGGCAACTCGTTGAAGTCTTCTTCGATATTGACTGACACGCCTTCCGGCAGTCCTATATCATCGAGACCTCTCAGAATGCCAATGTCTTGGGGCTCGCCATCAAAGGCGAGCTCGAATCGAAACAGTTTCATGGACATTACTCCTTTAGCAGTTGATTATATATAAAAAGCAGTTGCGCCCCGATAAGGGACACAACTGCTTGAATGGTTAGATGATTTGATTTTTCGAAAAATACTTCCTTGTTTGATACCTATATTGTAGCATCTGCAAGGAATCCGCGTCAAATCACTGGCCCTCTCCAGGCTTCATCCAACTGCGAAAAACAGTTTCAAACTGTGCCTGGGTCATGACCACCAGCCTCTTATCGTATGCCTCTGCTCGAATCAACTTGAGCGCCTCGTCTTCGGTGAGGTCCCGGTCGTCGAACAGAGCGACGCTGAAGACTGAAAGGTCGTTTGGCCACTTCTGTTCAAAGTCAATCCGTGCGATGTGGTGCATATTGTCCATAGTCCACCTCACTTAGCCTTCAGACACTTCGCTCGGCAAACCGTTCTGCCTCTGCGTGTGTCATCACAAAGCCGTAGTAGGCGACTCTCGGCACTGTGGTCTCCACGACCTTGACCCGCGCAGGAGTACGGAGCACACACCAACTATGCTGCCGCCATAAACCATCCTCGGACATGGCGTAGCCGGTAGCCAACGCCAGTTCTTCCCGGTACGGTCCCTCCAGAGTGCGGCTCTTGTTTGCCTCCCAGAGCATCGCCGAATTGGTGTGGCATTGGGATGGCTCCCCTTTCTGCATGATGATGCGGTCGCCATACCAAAGCTGTCCGCGTTCCAGAATTGCCTCAGCGTCCGATTCATGCCAGGCCATAACAACGGCGTATCCGCCGAAGTCCAAAAGCCTTCTCATGATTTCAGACTCGTCAGAAGCGTATTTTTCGGGACCGCTGTATCCCGGGCCCCACGCCTCCAATCGCATTCTGGCCTTCCACGCATCATCCGGCTCAATGAAAGCCATGTTCTTGCCGGAAATCGCCTGTTCAGGCAGGCGGATGGGGTGTCCGCCCTGCTGGTAGATGTACGCAAACTTATTGTCCAGGGGAACATCGGTGAAGGTCATCACTTCTGCTCCCCTCCATCCTGCTGGGCATACATCTCTTCGACTGCCTTATTCTCCTTCAGGTAGCACAGAACGATTCCGCGCAGGCTGTCGTCGACCAGCCCCTGAACGTGGCTGTCCACCACAGCATCAATCTGCTCCTTGCGCATCTGGCCAGCGCCGAAGGGATAGCCGCCCACATACGTGCGCATCCCATAACCCTCAGCCTCCAGGAACAGGTCAAGCGTGTAGAAGCCATCCTGCGGATAAGGGTTCGAATCCTTTACCTCAGCGATGACGTGGACGTCGTTTGCTCCAGCCAGTTCAGCAGGAATCAGGTAGGTACGGGTGTAGCAGGCTCTATTTTCAATCGTAAACATGTCCATAATCAAGTCCTCCTTTAAACGTCAAAAAGGTTTGTGGCTATGCGGGAGCATACCGTCCATCTTCTCCCTCAGTGCCTTGCCGGTCAGCGTGGTCTCAATGTACCAGATGCCGTTCTCCTGCCAGGCATAGAAGTCGCCGCCATGCTCTCTGAGATGCGGGAAGTCATCCGGGTAGATGAACTCCTTTCTCCCTCCCGCTTTGATGCGGGCGGCTCTGCACTCACGCGGAGCCTGGTTAATAATAGCTGCCATAGGTACTCCTCCTTCATTATGTTTGTGTATATATAAAAAGCCAGCAGATAGTGACCTATCTGCTGACTGAAAGCGTATAAAATTCAATGATTGACGTGTCGATACTTCCTTGCTTTACCTTTATATTGTATCATTTGGAGAAATGAAGCGTCAAATTGGCATTGGGTAACATTTTGCCGACTAGGCCCCCTGGCACTTAGGCGCTTAAGCTCCAAAACACCTAACCATCTTGTTGGGACTTAAAAGCAACCCCAGGCCCTGCATATTGCAGAGCCTGGGGGTACGTCAAAATTCAAACGGGATACAAAAGTAAGTGCCGTCATCCATACGGATAAACTGCTCACCGGAGAAGTCATCTCCGCAGTAGCCGACCGTCTGCCAGCAGAAAAGGCCATCCGGCCCATTGGCTCCTGCACGTCGATGCCCTTCTACAGAGAGGGTCTTTGTCCCATCCTTATATTTCTGGACTGTACCAGGCACAAAGGCACTGGAGGTCAGCGTTTGCAACGGGTCCAGCATATTGTCCTGCAAGCCCAGTTCATAGCGGTCATCCAAGAGTCTTGCAACCTCGGAAGCCAGCTTGGCACGCTTTTCATTGAGTGCTACAAGCTCCTTAAGCATAGAGGTAATTTTGCTGCCCACACGAATTGGATACTTCCTGCAGATATTATTGAGGTTATCCAACTCGTTGCAGAGAATCTCATCGCGGGCATACGCCTGGTCGCACCAGACAACATATCCTGTGCCAAGTGCGAGGCTGGCCACCTTGCAAGCCTGCACCTTCCCTTCGTCGGACAGGAAATGCCCGTAGACATCCAGAAGCCCTTCTTCCTCGTTGAGTTTCCAGGTAATCCGGGTAAGCGGATGTGTACTATTCGTCTGTTCCATCCTGCTGTTCATCCTCCTCACTGTCGGTGTTATCGTACCCGTAGGGACAGTCATCGCAGTAGAGATATTGGCTGTGTTCCACCGGAAACTGACACCCATACTCCTTACATGGATTCATAGGGCTACCTCACGTCCACAAAAAGTTGACGCCGCCGATAGCCTCCACCCGATGCATGATTTTATCCACCATAGACGCCGGTGCAGTCTCATTCCATATGCGGACCATCTCTTCCAACTGTTCGTCCTGCACGGGGACGCAGAAAGCACAGCAGAAGTTATAGATTTTCCCTCCCGTGTACTTCTCATAAACGCTTCTCTCCTTAGCGAGAATACGCTCCCGGTCCTCGCCGTAATAGTTGATGCTGCCAAGATAGGCTTGGCCATCACGGCGCACCATGGCTTGAATCGTCTCCCGGTTGAAATCATTGTAGATGTCGTCAGCTTCCATCAGAGAACCAACGCCGCCAATCGCCTGGAGATACCGGATTCGCTTCCGCCTTGTGAGGGCAAGCTGGATATCGCCAGCCAGCACGTCGCTCCAGCGCATAGACCGGAGGTCGAGCCGCCCAAAGTTGGCGAACTCATAGCTGAGCACACCATTGGCGTCGGAGTTTTCAAAACTCCAGAAGGGGTCACGCCAAATATACTGCTCAGGGATTTTGACCTTCTGATACTTCATACGGTCATGCGCTTCCGACTGTGTATAGTGGCTTGGCTCCAAATCGACCTTGCGGTTGTGCGCTTCGTCCTCCTTCGTGTAGAAGAGAACGGTGTTCTTATCCCGTGTCTTCCCGTGGTAGTCCGGCCGGGAAGCCACCACACCAAGCTCAGACGCGATTTGGTTCAGTGCGGCCTGCTGCTCTTTGTATCGAACATTGTTCTCCATAAAACTCATTCCTCCTCGTCGGCCAGCGGCAGTCCAGTGGCATCAGCCGCCAATTTGTCCGCTTCCTTAGCAGGCACCCGGCGGCTCCCATACACAGCGTCTTCGGCCATCAGGTTGACCATGTACATCCAGTCGATGTACCAGGCCGGACTGGCGGCGCGGTCAATCGTGCCGTCCGCATTGCGGATGAAGCCTTTCTCTGAATCCGCAAGGTTGATGTCCTGAACGAAGTCGTCCAGGCTTTCGTACTCAAATCTCTGGAGCAGCTCCACAAGTGCCTCTTCACACCACTCCTCTGGGAAGAACACCTGATGCAGGTAGTTGGCGTCATCAGTCCCGTTGATGCGCCGGACGCAGACTGCCTCGTACAGTTTGCCGAGGTCCAGACAGCGGACGTAGCAGTAGTGCTCTGTCTCATCCGCGTAGTTCTCCCATTCACCGGGAACCAGATTCATCATATTCGCCATCAGAAAAAACCTCCTTGAATTTCAATTTGTTTCTGTTACTGCTCGTTGCCGCCGTTATCTTCCAGATTGGCGCAGTCATAGCCAGCGGCTTTGAGTTTTTCCAGGACCTCCTGAATACACCGGCTGCTCATGTTTCTGATGCGGCTCAGCCGGTAAGCGTCCAACTCCAACAGACCTTCAATCGTTCGAATCCCGGCCCGGCGGATGCAGTTATACGTCCGCACCGTCAAATCCAGGTCCTCGATGGGGTGTCCGATAGGGTGAACTCCTTCCTTGTAGGGCTCGCGGACGCTGAGCTCGGTCAGTCGGTCAGCCGCCGCTCTCAAATCGGCGGTGAGACCGGCAGGGCTATTGCCGTCCAGCTCCTTGGCCCAGTTGTTCAGTCGAATAATCAATTCCTTATCCATGATGTCCTGTCTCCTTTGGTTTCGTTTGTGTATATATAAAAGCCAACAAGCCCGCTTCTGCGGGTTTGTTGGCTGAAAGCACTGCAAAATATGATATTGAATGATGATACTTCCTTGGTTTATACCAATGTTATACCATGTGGCTTGGCACAGCGTCAAAAAATGAGATGGCCGGTGCTCTGGTGCTTAAGCACCTAAGTGCCTTAGCACCAGAGCACCCCAAACCTACTTCAGCTCATGGACTGTGGTGGTCTTGACCGGCTTATCCTTCGAGTTGATTTGCATTTTGGCCAGCCAGCGCACCTCCAGGTGTTTGTTCTCCCCGGAACCAACCCAGTAGCGGTGGGGGTGCTGACGCCTGGAGTGAGGCTTCATGGACCATCCATGCCGCCGCATAGCCGTTTTATTGGGAATGCGTTTGACCGTCCTTGGCGTCAGGTCGAACATCTCTATGAAGGGGACGTTCTCCAAGGCATCTCCCTGGCGGACCGCCTGCTGCCACTCCTGAGCCGCAGCCTCCTTCTCTTTTCTTTCCGCATCAGCAGTCTGAACCACAGGAACCAATGCGGTGCTGCTGGGGTCTCTCTGCTGGAGAGTCTCCTTTGCCAGCCGCTTCAGTGTCCTCTGCTCCAAAACTGTGAGGATGTGGTACAGGGCGCACATCGCGCTGGTAGAATCGCTCACACGCTGGAGCAGGCTCTCATCCGCAAAGGGGGATTTCCGGGCTGGGATGATGGCGATTTCGTCCATGTCCGTCGAGAGTGACATGATAAACACGCCTCGCTCCTGGGTCCCTTCCAACTTACAGAGGGAAATCAGGAACACCAGCCCCGTGTCCTGCTGGCTCAGGACGATGGTGGGATAGGGCATATAGTCTATCAGCCTGTCCGGGAATCCGTTCATAGCCAGCATCTCCAGGTATTTCTGGTGGAACGCCTGCTCAGACTCGTTGTTGTACTGATAGATGGTCTTATAGCCTTCCCACTCAAACAGCATCTCGTGCGTCTTGTAGCCCACAGCCTCCTGGGGCCACTTCTCATATGTGTCTGTCTGGAACGGATAGTCCTTCCACTGCTCATACTTCTTCAGGTACACATCAAAGTCCTTGACCATATTCTGACGGCTGATATAGTTGAAGAACGGGCTGAGCCCCGTCTTTATCCAGCCATCCTGCCGCTTCAGATAGTCGAAGCAGCTCTCGTCGCAGTCTTGGAAGTTGATGGGATGGATGATGTAATACTCGCAGTTGCCTCTATCGTACGGAACGAAGACCTGCTTCTGCGCGTCCACCATGTATTGGGTAATCGCAAGATATGACAGGCAGCTAAAAAGCAATTTTCCCGCTTCTGGAGTATCGTCCCGGAAAACACTCGCCAGAGAGGTGTCTCCGCCCATATGGAGATAGATATGCGCCGTTGGCTGCTCCACGATGATTGCGTTTAGTGCTGGCGGGTGGTCTCCCAGCGGGACACCCCAGGTCTCGTTTATCAGCGAGACACAGGAACAGAAAAAGCCCTGTATATCACTGCCGTTCGGCAGGCCAATGTAAATTGGCTTGCTGCACATCCTGCGAATCACCGCATTCAGGTTGACCTGAATCTGTTCTGGCTTAAACACATTTTTGATGTACTCCAGGGTCTCCGGCAGGAACTGATATACGACCTTCTGATTGTACCAGAACCCGAGGGTCAAATCCCGCATGACGGCGACATACTCCATATCATTCTCTTTCTTCTGGACCCGTTCCAGAAAGTCGCGGTTTTCTGGTGTTACCGTCACCTTCTCGGCCGGTGACTCTTTGAGTCCAAGGAACGCCGCCTTGTCTTTGTGTCTGGACCGAAACCTGACCAACTCCTCCCGGAATTCACCTGGCACCATGGATGGGAACCTTCCTGCAATGGCAAAGGCTTTGTCCAATGCGGAGAGGGCCGTTTTCTTTTTTGCCATAGACTATGAAACCTCCTTTTGTCGTTCGTGTATATAAAAAAGCCAGCAATCCCATTCAAATGGTCTTGCTGACTGAGTATTTCAAATTCAATTAAAGGGTATCGATACTTCCTTGTTTATATCAATATTGTACCATTTCTCATTCGAACGGGTCAAATAAGCACGGAGACGGGCACTGGTTTTCCAGTACCCGTCCGCAGGGATTACTTCTTCTTTTTGCCCTTGCCGGGTTTCTTCACATTCGCGGCTTCCTTCAGTTTGCTGCCGGGCTTGAAGAACGGCCGGTACGAAGCGGGAATTTCCACTTCCTCCTGGGTCCGGGGATTGTAGCCCTTCCGGGCCTTGCGCTCCTTGACCTCCAGCGTACCAAAGCCGACGATAGAGATGCTCTCCTTCTTCTGAACAGTCTCCGTAATTGCCTCCAGCGCAGCGTTGATGATATCTGCGGTGAGAGCCTTGGGCTGGCCAGACTTCTGCGCCACGACGGTAATGAACTCGCTCTTGTTCATAAATTACCCCTCTTTGTTTTGAATTTACCAGTCGCCCGGTTATTTATATTGTACCATTTATCATTATATTAGTCAATAAATTTCGGCGGCGACACCCGCTTAATCCTTAAAACCTTTTCACTTTTGCAGGAAAATAGCGGCCCTGCAGGCAGCGAAAAGGAGCAAGCCTATATAGCTTGCTCCTTTCGCCTTAGGCGGAACCCTGCAATACCGTCACCGGGATGCGGACCACCGAGGACGAGCTGGACGCCCTTGCGGTTATGGTGCATGTACCAGGGCCGATACCCCTGACATGGCCGGTATCGCTGACCACCGCAACATTGTGGTCAGAACTGCTGAGGGTGCAACCTTCGGAAGATGTCAGAACGACCTCTTCCCCAACATGGATTGTGACAGATTCCGGTGTGACCGTGAAATCCGCGACGCCCCGTAGTTCGTCAATGAACGGGATATCGTAGGGGACATCATAGCCCATGTATTGTGCCGCACACATTCCCAAAAAAGCGAGAATAGCGACGAGCAGGAGCACCAGGAAGAACGTCCCGGCCTTGCTCTGCTTTTTCGGCTTCCGGTAGGTCGTGACTGTGCGCCGAATCACCTTTTGGGCCGGTTTGGGCGCTGGCGCTTGTGCCGGTGCTGGTTTCGGTTCCTGTTTCGCGGCCGGGGCCGGAGCTGCTGCTGGTTTTTCCACCACGGGCTGCGGTTTCGAAACTGCCGTTGGCGTAGCAGGCTCTGCGGCTGTGGTCTGTTGCGGTGTCTGCGGCTGAGCAGCGGGGGCCGGAACCGTCTGTGGCGCTGCGGCAGGCTGCTGTACCACAGGGGTCACTCCCTGCTGTCCAGTCATGACTTGCGGCGGATACACCGCCATAAATCCCTGCTGCCCTCCAGGCTGGCCATAAGGCACCGGGATAAAGATGGGGCCCTGGAACATAGATGGCTGACCCGCTGTGGGCAAAGTCATACCGGCAGGCGGTGCGGTATCTTCCTTTTTGATTTCCGGCTGTTCCTCTGCAGGTTTCTGAGGCGGGTTACTGTCATGCTGCGGGACTTCCTGCTTCGGCTCCTGCACAACCTCCACCGGCTCGGAGGGAGCCTCTTGAGGGGCTGGTTCCTCGTGCGGTTTTGAAGAAGGAACCACCGTCGCTTCTTCTTTGGGCTCAGGGGGGGCAGTCTCATTCGGCTCACTCTCGGTAGCTGGCGTGGAACCCTCATGTGATTCCGCTTCCGGCTGACTGGACTGCTCCAAATCGATAGATGGCGCTTCAGGAATTTCTTTCTCCTGTTCAGATGTATCCTCACCCGCCGCAGGTCCATCAGAAGGCATCTCCACGCCCTCAGGAGAGCCCGTGTGGCTTTCTACTGCCTGCTGAGTATCTGCGCCCATCTCTGGTGCTTCGGCCTTCTGCGGAGGCTCTGGAGGGGTTTCCTGATGAGGTTCGGCTGTCTCAGACTTCACTTCCTCCAGCGGCGTGGTATTATCTGACTCTCCACCGGACGGCTTTTCTGCCGTCAGTTGCTCCGAGACAGCCTTAGCCGCCAGCGCCGTCGGCACGGTGACTGCAACGACCTCCGCAACGATTTCCGCATGGATGGGCGTTTCAGGAGACGACTCTTGCTCAGGTGCTTCCTGCTGGCCATCACCTTTGTCGGTGTCCGCAGCAGGGACTTCCTGTGTTTTCGGCTTCTCGACCTCCGATTCAGGCTGTGTTTCCTGGGCCTCTGTGTCCTCGCTCTTAGTATCAGCGTCTGAGTTGGCCTCTGCAGGCTGCTCTTCCTCGGTTGGCTCATCTTCTTGTTCAGCAGGATATTCAGCCAGATAATCTGGCGGCTCGGCCATGTGGATTACCGTGTCCTGGAGTTCCTGCCGCCGGATGCTTCGCATCAGGGCGTGGAACCGTTTTGACATGACCCTCAGAGTATCCGGGTCGTCGCTGTCCCGGCCCTGCACGAGAACCTCCAGAAGTTCGGCAGGGGCGTAACGGGGAGCCTCCTCATAGTCTGGAGCGTCTCGGTAGTTCTTGCCGCTGAGCATTGTCCAGAGAAGGGCGACCAGAGAGTGCATATCACCGACAAGGCTCGGCGCGCCGCCTTCCCTTACACCCTGGTCCGTGCTTGCCGGGAGTGTCGGCAGTTCCTTCACATCCGGCCAGGCCGAGCCCTTCCAGTTCGTTGGGAGACGGTCCTGGTCAAAACCGGCGTAGAGGAAGGAACCAAACGTGAAGAACTTCTTCCCATCAATATTCTGGAAGAAGATTGTATCCAAATCAAATCCGCCCACATGGAACCCATAGTAGGCAAACCCGTTGATAATCTGTGTAGCCCGAGCGGCGAAAGAGAGCAGATTGCTCAGGGAAATGGCTGTTCCAGTGCAAAATTCACTGCCCACGAACGGGTCCAGGGGCTCCGTGACCAGATAGACGTCGGAGCCGTGCTTATCCGCCTTTTTGATTATTCGCTTGTATTTGTACAGCGCAGCGGAGCTCTTGACAGCAACTGCCGGGTCACGTTTCGGAGCGCCGTCTGCATTCTGAGATTGCTCCTCCAGTGGAATGTCGTTGATATACTTCACGACGGCCATGCTGTTTTGGACACACTTGGCAAACCGCTTATAGAACTCAAACAATTCGTCGCTGGGAATGCCAAACCGAGCCTGCAGCAGGCGCTCCTTCTCTTCGCTGAATGGAAGCGAGATATGCGTGATGTCCCAGGATTTTGTGATGCCATCCAGTTCAAAGGACGCCCGGTAGGTGTCGCTGAAATAGGTAGAGCGAATCAGGTTGTGCTCCGTGCAGAACACTTGAAGTTCAAACTTATTGTCAGCCAACTTCCCCAACCTCCCGGGCAATCTCCATCTCTATCATCTCGCGGTCGGGATTGTCCTCAAATTTGACTTCCCCGCTCTCCGCAAGGCGTTTCTGGTGCTTCTTCGCATAAGCCGCGTATTGCTCCGGCTTCTGCAATCGGTTCCGCCTGGCCGTCTCGTTGTCCCGTTTCCGAATATGCTCCCGGTTTTTTCGGTAGTTCTCCCGACGGTAGGCCAGATGCTTTTCCTTCTGTTCCTGTGTCTTATATCGATAGGCGGGCATGGTATGCGTCCCTCCCTTCATTAGAGTTCAGTATATTATACCATATAATACTATATTGGTCAATTATGTGTCAAAAAGGGGAACTGCACACAACAGTTCCCCTTTCAAAATATGAGCTTATACACAGACACGAATTTCCCGGAGAAGGGCCTCCCCTTCCTGTGTCATGGAGACGGCTTGCAGCGTTTTCTGCTTGGCGTCAAACATGGAGAGGATGTATCGGACGAAAGCCCGCCCCGGCGGATTACATTCGAGTCGGATATTTTTTGACTGCTTGATAAATTCGTCTCTGTCCTGGCTGTCCATATAGACGTCCATGATGAGAGCGATAAAGTGGGCCGCCTCGGTCCCTCTCTCCTTGCCAAGCTCCTCACACAGGTAGTCTCTCATGTTGCAGAGAATGTCAAAGACAGTCTGCTCCTTATTTCGAATCACCAGCCCAATACTGTGCAGGACGAGTTCGATTGCCGCATAGAGCGTAGCCAGAGTGAGATGCAGGGAGAGGTAATCCGCGCCAATGTTGGCGATACCGAATCCCACATTGGTCTGCAGCCAGTTGCTGAGAATGCACCCCAGGTGGCCAAGGAACGGAAGGAATACGACATATTCCAGAAGCAGAACTGCCAGGTATGGAGGCATACTCCTTTTCATAGAATCGATTTTGAATCGCTGGATTTCATCAAATCCGCAGATAGACTTCCCTGCCTGGCTGAACCAGATATTGCGATGTGGCCTGGTCGACCGGGGTTTTACATTCCTCTCAAAATTGGACTCCTGAAAGATGTTTTCTTCGTCTTTATTGTACTCAGGCGGACTTTTCTTCGGATGGAGCCTCTGCTCCAACGCACTCAGACCTCCAATCCGCCGGATTTCCAAAAATAGTGCAATCGCAAACGGTATGCCAATCAGGGCGATGAAGCCCCGAAAGGTCTCTAACAGAAATGCCATGTAGTTTCTCTCCTCCCCTATCAGCATGATTAGAACAGTTTGAACTGCTCCACATCAGGCTGCGGATTCGTCGTTTTCTTTTTAAGGTATACTTCGGCAAGCGGTACATGCCGGGGCCGCAGGGCCTTGAACGGATGGTTATATAGGCCGCAGCCGCCAAACCGCTCTGTGCTCCAAGTACAATCATAGCCCTCGACCCAGCCAAAAGCAATACAATATCTGCTATTGGGGCTTGAGGGGACTTTTTGGCAGTTGCAGCAGTCCCGGCATCTCACACTTGGATTACTCCCATACTCTTTTGCCATCATCCGATATTTGTCCATACCGTTCGCCCCTTAACCGAAGAGTTTATCGATTTTGACATACTTGTCTTCCAATTCTTTTGGGCTGGGCCCGCTCCCGAGGAGTTTTACCTTATCGCCTTTAATGGCATAGATGTGGTACTCCCGGCGGTCATATTCACTCTGAGAAGTGATGATATACTGAGGCTCTCCAGCCGTATTGTTGATGGTGAGCCATACATGCTGGTCAGGCACTAACTTTTGTACATCCATATCCATGATTTGCTCCTTTCTGCTGTGGTCGTATGCGAAGGTCAAGCCGTTTCTGCGTTGGCCTGTTTTGCTTCCTGGGCTAAGGCGTAGCCCTTTTTCATTTCCAGTTCCATTTTGGCTTCGTTCTTCTGACTGACAAAGATGGTCTCCACATCATCCCGGAGCTCGTTGTAGACCCGCCAGGCCAGCTTGTGGCTAATATAGCCATAGAAGAAGAAGACCGTGTCGATTCTCTCAGAGCCCTTGTTGTGTCGGTCATCATCACTGTTGATAAAGAGCCAGTGCGGATGGCGCTGCTTCACAGACTGGACGAGTTTTGTCCAGCCGCCCAGGAACAGTACATTCTTTTCCGGGAGTTCGACATTTCCAAAGAGTTCCTCATCCGTGCGCTGGTTCTCAGCCGCAATTTGATTTCCTTTATCCCCTGAAGGCTCATTTTCACTTGTTTCAGAGGTAAGGGCATCCATCTCGCGGGTCCACAGGTCTGCGATATGGTCTTTCTCCCGGCGGAGTTTTTCGACCTCTTGGCGGAGTTTCTCAACATCCCGCTCCAGGGCAAAAATTTTCTTGCCGTCCTCTTTTTTCTGACGCTCAGCCTGTTCTCGTATCTCAGAGACTTTTGTGCTCTCGCTCTCGCGGTTCTGCTTTGCGGCAAGCGCATTGTAGGCGGAGACAAGACTTCTGTATGCGTCAGCCAAATCGTCATACTCTTCACTTTTCTGCCGGTCAAAGCGGGACTCCATCAGCAGGCTTTCATAGGAATTTGCCATATGAATGAGCACGACCAGAATCCAAATCTCATTCATAAGCTCTGGGATATGGATGGCATAGGAGTTGACGGAATCATCCACGATGTCTTCAGGATAGTGCAGGGCAACGGATGTCTCGATGGCGCTGAGCCATTCCTCATCAGTCAAAGAGTGGATTGTAAAATCCACTTTGGAACCACACTGCATAAGGCCGCAAATCAGGTTACGTACGCGCTGCCAGTTAGGCTTATCCTTCTGAACACCATCCGGTCCGACAAATTCAAAATCCGGGAGCCAGAATTTGCTTGCGCAGGACTCGAACAGCCCCTTGTCCTTGATTCTTTTCAGTGTCCGCTCCAACTTTTTCCTTTGCGTTGTCGTATCCGTCGTCTTAGAGACGGCCTGCAGGAATTCGCGCCTATGTTGGTTTTGCTCCCTTACTTCCTCATTTTGGCCTCTACTCCCGTGCTGTTCCTCACTGATAAATAGCTTTTCGTAGCCTTCCAGAGTGCCTTTCAGCATCACATAGGACTTCTTGAACAGGTCACGTTCAAAACTGGGAGACGTATGGCAGCAGGCCCTTGCCTGCTCTACGTTTTCCCCGCAATATGCACTTACCTGTGCAAGTGCGAGTTTCTGATTAAAGTCATATCCAAATCGTTCCATATGAACTCCTTTCTTTTTATGGTCTCTCCCTCATATCAATATTATACCATATATCAATGAAATAATCAATATTAGAGACAGGCAGCGTTCGTTAGTTCACATATGAAATCATAAACGCATAAAATTAAAATCCTCTCCCGTGAAGGAGAGGATTTCATCGTTAAAGTAGTTTGTCATCATAAATTCATATGTAAGTGGGCACTTTTGAGCAAATTCAGCCATTGACGCATCATCATTGAGGTACTTACAGAAATAGGCGAACACACAAGCAAATGCCTCGGATGACGAGCTTTCGGAGTACTCGCCAGCCAGTTCGGAGATACCGGCCTTCTCCTCTTCCCAGATTCTTACGGGAAACTGTTTATTGACCGCAACTTTCTCTGCAAAATGTCCGAACTCATGCCGGATTGTGGCGGTGCTCGGAGCATACACATAGATTTCCGAAGTGCCGTAGGTCGTGATTCCAACAGCGGACGTATACTGCTCAAATCCCGGGATTTCCCAGATACGGGTCGTCGTAATATGGAAGGTCCAATCTTCCTCCTTGAACTTCTCTAAGTAATATTGGGGCACATCCATAAGCGTGCTGTAGGAATTATTTGTAGTCATGATGCCTACATCATCGAAGTCAACAGGAAAATCGGCCACAATGTCTGGAACCGCGTCCTTGCTGTCGCTGTTTTCAAGGTTGTAGAGAAGCTGGACTGTTTCAGCACGGCTTGGAGTGCTCTTAAAATCTGAAATCTCGATACCATCCAATAGACCATACACCTTTGCTGAACAGATTGTGTTCGCATTCGGAATACTCAGGCCCGGATACTCAGTTTCGTCACCCCACAAGGTTTGTGAATATGCCGGGAGTTCTTCCCACTCCAGGACCTTCTCAAGCAAATACATCCAACTACACGATGTGCTTTTGGCATCATAGACACTCACCAGCCCATTGTCGACAGCCTGAGCCATGGTGCGTTCGGCCCAGTTCCCGACAGCTTCAGAGCTGTCTTCATCAATACCGATATAGCGCATGTACATCGTGCAGAGCTGCGGGAGCGTGACATTCGCATCAGGCTGGAATGTCCCATCGCTCGTTCCGGCTACAATCCCCTGCTCGTACGCGGCCTGAATAGCTGTGTAGTATTGCGAATCTTGGGGCACATCATTGAATGCAGGGGCGGGCTCCGTGGCATATGCTGTGGTGGCCAGGCAGGCGGTCATCAGTGCTGTCGTCAGGAATATCGCTGACTTGCGCAGAGAAAATGGTCTCATGCGATTCTCCTCTCAAAACTTAAATAATCTCATGTATGAATACAGTGGCAATCTCTGGGTCAAATTGAGCACCTGAGCACCTAAGCACTTCACACTTGCACTCCTCTGATGACATCGGAATTTGATATTGCCTGCCGTGCAGCATGACGTCTACGGCGTCTGCCACGGCGATAATGCGGGCTTCCAGGGGAATTTCCTCTCCGTGTAGTCCAGATGGATAACCATGGCCATCCATCCGTTCATGGTGTGTCATGACAATGCAGGACTCCCACAGGTGCTCACACCCAAATGTCTGCCGAATGAGTTCGCTTCCAAGCCTGGGATGTTCCCTGACCGCTTCCCATTCGCTGTCAGTCAGTGGACCAGCTTTCTTCAAAATTCTGTTTGGTAGAATGAGTTTTCCAATATCGTGGAGTTCGGCGCAAAAAATAAGCCTCTGGGTCAACTCGATGCCCAGATTTGTTGCCATGCTGTATTTGTGAATCAGGTCTGCGACACGGACGGAGTGCTCATAGGTGCTCTTGTCCTTTTTCTTCAATTCGCCAAGCAGTTTCTGAACCTGCGCATCCATTCGCGCCGCCTCCCTTCGTCGTATATTGTACCATATAACAATAAATTAAGCAATTTTAGGGCAAAAGAAAAAGCCCACCCCTTCTGCACAAGGGATGGGTTTTTTCTTTTACTCGCCGGTCTTGTCGTTCTTCTTGGCCTTGCGCGCCTTTACTGCCACTGCCTTATAAACTGCAACGGCCACGGGCTTGATGATTTCGCAGGCCCAGAAAACAATGAATAAACCGGCTGTGGGCAGGAAAAGGAAGATGAATTGAACAACACCCTTGCCTTGCCCGAGTTCTTCCCAGATGTCCTGGAAAGACTCCTTACCCCACGCGACCCTTGCATCATACGCAAGAAGGCCGACGATGGACAGGACCAGACCAATCTGGAAAAGGAAAGAAATAATGCCAAACACAAAACTTAACATAATGATACCTCCATCAATTTGCATAATGTTATTTCTGTGTATAATAAACACCACTCAGCCGAAGCCGGGTGGTGGGGTTAAGGGAGCACGCCGGTCTTGGTATCCAGGAGACTCACTCTTTGAGCTCATCTGCTGGATGGTCCAAGACCATTTTTCACTATCATCCGCGAGGACTCAGCGCGTGCTAATATATAAAAACACAGAAAGAACCATACAAACGCCACATTCCGGCTATGCGGTCGATGTGTGCTTGGACAGAGCTGTTCTGTGAGTACCATTCGTAAATAAAAACAGCACCATCAGCCGCTTTGCGGGATGATACTGTTGAATACTTCCTCAATCTTTGCCTTTAGTGTACCATTTAAGAAAATCGATGTCAAATTTCCAAAATCGGCCGGGTTTCGCTCAAGCACTTAAGTGCTTAGGTGCTTGTGACATTGAAAAGGCGGGGCGATTGCCCCGCCTTTGTGATTCAGATGTCCTTTGCGGTGATTGGCGTTCCCTTTGGCGTCAGCCGCCGGATGGCCTCCTTTGCCAACGGACTCCGGGTGCATTCCTCTTCTGTGAAGGACAACTGCCAACAGAGGGGACTCCCCTTCATCTTTTCGGACGCAAAAACGAGACCATTGTTCTGCCTGTCCAGGAACGGATTGTCGATTTGGTCTGGGTCGCCCAGCAGGACGATTTTAGACCCTTCCCCTGCCCGGGTTATCATGCTCAGCACTTGAGTCAGGCTCATGTTCTGCGCCTCGTCAATGATGATATATGTATCCGTGATAGAGCGCCCGCGCATATAACCCAAGGACTGGATGGAGACGACGCCAGTCTGGACCAGCTCCTTGGCCGGGTCTTCATACGGAACCCCGTCCTTCTTGCCCCTCCGTTTCTCGGTCTTATGGAGGTTTTCGATGTTGTCGAAGATAGGCCGGAGGAGTGGTGACAACTTCTGGACTTCATCGCCCTTCAGGTATCCCAGCGTCTTATCCATCTCGGTATTCGAGCGCGTTGCCAGAACCCGGCGGTAGATGTCATTGTTGTATGCCTGCTCCAATGCGGCGGCCATGCTCAGGAAGGTCTTTGCGGTTCCGGCAGGGCCTTTCAGAATTACCAGCGGGGCTACCTCCACAGGGGCTAGAAGCGCCTCAAAGGCAAATACTTGCCCAACGTTTCTCGTCTGCACCCCGTACACCTGCCGGTCCTTCGAGTAATACTGGAGGGGAACGATGCCCTTCTTCTCCTCGCTCCACCGCCCCAGCATGGTCGCCCCATCAGGATGTGCGCTGTCCATCAGGACTACGAACTCGTTGGCAGTCAGGGCATACTCCTCAGACAGTGGCGTTCCATCCATGGTGGTAGCATACCATCCTGTGGGCCGCCGAAGCACTCCGGTATCCGCGAACTCCGTCATCTCATCGTGCGTCACGTAGATGCGGCACCGGCCAGCATATCCGCCATTGCGCACGACAATTTCCGCCTTATAGTCCTCCGCCGGTATCTCCATGCAGTTGGCTACAACACGGACAGCAGGTTCCCTGGAGACAATGGTTCCCGAGCAGCTTCGCGCCTCGTCAAAAATTGATACGCCAGGCTGGCTCTCCCCAATACGGACAATCCCACCATTATTCAGATGTACTCCGTTCTTCAGAGACCCTCCGCTATTATGCGTGAGGACATCCAAGATACGGAATACTTCCGCAGCGTTTGCCCGAGCTTCGCCGCTCCCGCCGTTAGCCTTTGCTCGAAGTTCCTGAAGAACGCACATGGGAATAACGACCTGGTGTTCATCAAAGGCATTTATGGCATATGGGGAATTGAGCAGAACGGATGTGTCTAAGACATATGTCTTTCTGGGCCTATCGGTATTGATAAAACTCACTCCTTCCTTTTAGGGGTACTTACCCCTTCCAAGGTATATTATACCATATAACAATATTTTAATCAATTTTCTGTCTGCTTCTGATGCTAGTCAAAATTCCTTCTTGCACATCCACGACCCCATGCGGTAAAATAGGGATGTTTTTAGGACCCAATCCCACTATCTGAAAGGAGCCACCACTAATGACCCCCTCAAAAAGCCCTGATGGTTTTAATCTCCCAAAAAGTACAGATTCTGGCAAGACTGAAGCACTTAATGATGGTCTTCGCCGAATGGAAGAAGCTGGCCTGAGCCTGCATGTCATTGATGTTGCTGAGGAACTGGCCGCCATGCAGGGTCAGAGTTCTCAGCCTGAAAACTAACTAGGCCGTCCCCCTCATAACAAAAACAGCAGGAAAGCAATTTGAAATCTTTGCTTTCCTGCTGTGTGCTTTTGGTGCGTCCACGGGGGTTCGAACCCCGGACATCCCGGTTAAAAGCCGGGTGCTCTACCAACTGAGCTATGGGCGCAGATAGGAGTTCCGCTGCGTTGCAAGCCGCCATCACCGTGAGATGACGCACCCAGACCATTGTGATACGGAACTCTGGCAGGGGTAGAGGGACTCGAACCCAAAGCCTTCGGTTTTGGAGACCGCCGCTCTTCCAGTTGAGCTATACCCCTATATGGCTGGCCCGGCCGGGTTCGAACCGGCGACATCCTGCTTAACAGGCAGGCGCTCTGCCAACTGAGCTACAGGCCAATAATATGTACGTTTTCTAATTATCTCTTGCTGTATGTTTATGTTTCCGATTGTTCATATAATCTGTCGTCATTTTTGGTATCATTTCACCCAGAAAATCCTTATACACAACCAACTCATCAAAAGATAGATACTCACCCTTCTCCGACTCCTGCTCACATAACTGCCCTTCCTCATTATATCCTATGCATGGGCGAGTCAAAGAGACATATTCTTCAATCCATCTAATATACTTCCGTTTTACTTTTTTCTCTGCATTGCCATCTTCGGACACCCGTGTTTCTCCACATATATCTGGAAGCATAAGCGCTTCAAACAACGCAGGCCGACCAAAGCCTGCCATTCTGCATGATTCTATTTCTTTAAGAATGTCAAGAAAATTCCCCATGTTACTGTCCTCGCTTTCTTGGTGCTCCCAGCGGGGCTCGAACCCGCGACACCGGCGTGAAAGGCCGGGGACTTAACCACTTGTCCATGGGAGCATATGGGCGGGCGAGCTTGGATTTGAACCAGCAAGGCACTTTCATGCACCCAGGGTACGAACCTGGGTCCTGCTAACATTACAGGTCTATCGCCCGATATGGTACTCCCAGCGGGACTCGAACCCGCATCTCCGCCTTGAGAGGGCGGCCACCTAGTCCTTTTAGTCAGATGGGAGCATATGGTGGGCCGGGCTGGACTCGAACCAGCAGTGTTTCTGCCGTCACTGATTTACAGTCAGCTTCCTTCGCCAATTTGGATACCGACCCGTGTGGTGGGATGGGAAGGTGTCGAACCTTCGGCCTCTGGCTTTTCAGGCCAGCGCTCAGACCGCTTAAGCTACCATCCCAAATTGGTGTTCCCGGCAGGGCTTGAACCTGCGACCTCTCGATTATCAGTCGAGCGCTCTGCCAACTGAGCTACGAGAACAAATATGTGGAGGCGGGCAACCGACTTTTACTGCCCTGGCGGCACGGGGTCTCCCCCGCCCCGGTGGATTTCCACCACTATATTCTGTCAGCCTCCATGGCGCAGCAGAGAGGACTCGAACCTCCGAGCCGGATGAACTCTCCGCCCACCCGCTTTCCAGGCGGGCCGACTACCAGCTATCGGACTGCTGCAGATTGCCCGGCAGAACCATTTCCACACTGTTTCATCGCCGCCGACCGCACAGAAAGCCGGAATACCCGGGAACACGTTACGGATGTTCTTTGGCGGCAGGAGTGGGATTCGAACCCACAGGCCATGTTTCAGGTCGTCGGTTTTCGGGACCGATTGGCTACCATTACCTCACCCTGCCGTGTGGCGAAGAGGGAGGGACTCGAACCCTCAAACCCCATTTGCAGGGGTCAGACAGATTAGCAATCTGCTGCCTTACCATTGGGCTCACCCCTTCATTTAGATTACAAATAGTATAGTTACCTAAGCCCACCTGAACTGTCTCCTGTGGACCTGGAGTTCTGTTTTGACTTTGACATGAGGTACAAAAAACGACCGAGCCTGGCGTGATGCCTCGCTCGGTCGTCGTGAAAAGCCTATTTAACTGAAATGCCGTTCTATCCGATTATCCGTCAAGAAAACCAGTATTTACGGCCTTTCTCTGGCAATTCGTTCTATCCCGAAAAAGAGCATCACAAATGGTGGGGCTAGATTCATTATAGCTCCACTCAATAAAATAGATACTATTTTTCAGCGAACGAACAGTAGCCATCGTGAGTTATCCTTTCCAAGCGCATCCTCGGCGCTTTTCTCTTGATGATGCTATTATACATTATGTTATCGTTGATGTCAACACCCAAAATGAAATTTTCCCGTTATCCGTTTGAACGGTTCATATAGCCTAGTTGCTCCGCTGCGATTGCTAGAGCCCGCTCCGGCCGGTCGTGGATTGCGATGTAAGCCAGGGCGTGGGCTGGGGAATAAAACTTCTGTTCTTGAATGTGGTACTGGTTCTTCTTCTCGTGGCCCTGCGCATCATACCTCTTTTCCGCATTTTTGTGGTGGAGGACGATAGGACGGTCGTTGTAGGTGAAGTACCACTCCCCTGCTACCGTCGTGATATAGGCCACGCCTGCTTTGACCTCAGCATGGATACCGAGCTTTTCACAGTATGCCACGATTGCCTTGGACACGATATCGTTCTTGGAGCCTGGCTTACAGGTCTTCAAATAGGTCTTGAGCTGCTGCTCCCTGGTCTTGTCCCGGAAACAGTTCGTGCATAGTGCGATTCTGCCTTGAAATGGCACATAGGCAACCTTGAGTTGATATTCCTCCGGTATTTCGCTGGCCCGGTCGCACCAGGCAAAGTGGCAAATCAGAGTCCTCTTATCGACAATGTATTTCTGGTCATCTTTTGCGGTCTCCGCAGCCGCCTTTTCAAATTCCTCACGAGCCTTGGCATCCAGGACATCAGGGCTTTCTTCGATGTCCTCCCCCGTCTTTTTTGCCTCTTCTAGGATTGCCGGAGCCTCATCCCGCTGTATAGCCGGGGCCTTTGGCTCGATTGACTGAGAAATATCTTTTCTGTCTGCGGCGGTCTCCTCTGCCGGAGAAGTGAACTCTTCCCGACTCGCCGCCACAGCCTGCTTGCTTTTGGGAGCCTGAATTTCCGACTTCCGCTTACTCGTTTGACCAGAAAGCAGCAACTGCGTCGCCGAAATTAGGCTATATCCGCCACCCTGAACGCGCCGTGGCCGGGCTTTAGGCTTTGCCGCCTCCTGGGTCTCCTGGGCTTCCTGGGCTATGAGAAGACGGTGTGCAGAGAATCTAGCGGCGTTGTCTGTCGTTCTCTGTACGGATTCTGATTGACTCACACGACGTCACCTCCTCTGCAAATTGAAATTTGGTAAATTTTGTTCTGAAAATGCCCCCGGTCAATGACCGGGGGCAAGTTGTGGGCGATGATGCCCCTCAGCCGACCTGGTAGCCCTGGACAACGTAGCGGTATTCACGCTCATTGGCCACGCAAGTGACCAGCGTAATCATGTTGCTCGCGCTGTCCTGTACGCAGCTCGTGTCAGTCTCGTGGACCTTCTGCACGCTGCTCACGCTATAAGTGCGGGTGCCATACACCGTTTTCAGGGTGATGGTGTCACCGGCAGACAGGGTGTGAATTTTGCCAAAGTTGTTGGCAACACCACGGTTGTGGCCAGCCAAACACACATTGCCGTCCCAGATGGAGGAACCGACGAAGTGACCGGCACCGTAGCGCATATCTTCGTTGCTCGTACCTTCATAGATACCGAAGTTCACACCGATAGCCGGGATAGAAATGGTCCCCAGAGTACCATTGGAAAAGTAGGAACTGTTCGTTACCGGGGTAAACCCGATGGCTCCGCTGGTCGTGGTGCCAGAGGTGCTGGTACTCGCAGAACCAGAAGTGCGGCCCCCGTCAACGGACGGGAACCCGTTGACAATGGTGATACTGCTGTTGGTCGCATTCCCGTCGATGCTCCCAGGGCCAACAATCGTCACACCGTCCATATTGCCATCCGTGCCTTTCAGATTGATGAGCTGTTCAGCACGGTTGGGAATGTAGGACTCCGGGGTGCCGAAGCCCGGGGGCGCATAGGCGGCATTCTTGCTGTAATCAGACGCGCTGTCCGCCGGTTCAAGCTCCGAGTCGATGGAGGTGATTGGGCCGAAGAAGCCACCATCCGCTCCCTCCACCGAGTAGCTCATTGCACTGGCTGGTGCAATCGACAAGGATGCGGCCAGTGCGGCGGAAAGCATGAAAGCAGTGATGCGGTTGAAATGTTTCATGGCGTTTCCTTTCTTCCTCTGGATTTATTTTTGGCCCGTTGATGTGCCGGATGTCCCGTCATCAACGATGACCTCCTCCGTGGTAGTGACTTCCTGCCCTCTCCGACGCTTAATCAGAGACGCGATGGTAAAGGCCGCGCAGGCGAGCAGGAGGCAGAGAACGACGATGGCTCCAAACACCGCGATGGGATTGGCATTCTCGCCAACAAACACATCGTACCAGTGGCTGTCCTCAAACTCCGGGGCAAACAGCAAGGTGCAGGAATAGCCCTCAATCTCATCCTTCTCAACAGTGCCATAGTACTTTACCTCATAGGCGTAGCCCTTGGCATAACTGGAAGAATAGGTGCCGGAGTACTTGGCGGTGGCATTGAAGCGGTTGCCGTAATCCGGGTCATAGGGATTGTAGGGACTTGTCTCGACCCAGTTCACGTCGACCAGAGAACATGTCACGCCATTTTCGGTGACAGTCTTGGGGATAAAGGTGAGGTCTGCATCAGAAAGGCCCGTGTAGGACTTTGTGACCGTCTTGGTTCTGGAGGTGGAGCCGTAGGAAGTCACCTCAGTGGTCAGAGAGGACGCATCCAGGTCCAGTACGCCGGTGTAACCATCATCGGTCGTAACCTCGCGCTTGAGCTCAAGCGTAGCCAGAATCTTGTCAGTGTCCTTGGTATCGGACTCGCCAGTCAGCGTCTCGATGTAGTTCTTCTCGTCGTGTGTACCGATTTCTTCCACGGTGATGTCCTGGAAGTGGTAGACCTTACCCTGATACTCGATATCACCGCGTTCGAGAAGGTCGATATCCTCCTGGCTGGAAACCACGAAGGTCTTTCGGATAAGCCCACCTTCCTCGGTCGGGTACTGAATATCGACTGGATAAGCGGGCACCTTGGATTGGGTCGTGAGCGCATTCGTATCCGTGGTGCTCACGGCAGGGGTAGTCGTTGGCGCAGAAGACTGAGTGGCATCAGTTACTTCCGCCGCCGAGGTGCTGACGGCCATCGAGCACATCATTACTCCGGCCATCAGGAGACCTGCGAATTTGTGCTTCATGAACGAAAATCTCCTTTACTCTTTTTTCGATTTCGCTTACAGACCGTCTTTGCGATTGGACTTGCTGTTACTTTTGGCCTTCCCTCTGCTGCGAGAGCCGCCGGACTTCATCTTCATGAGCAGCAGGGCCACAACAGCGATAATCGCCACAAAAACAATGACGAAGGCATTATTGCTGAACAGCCCAACATACCAATCGAAAAAGCCGCCGGATTCCTCATCGGCGGTCTCGGCCGGGTCGGTCTGCTCCTCAGTCGGAGCGGTCGTATCGGTGGCTGCGCCGTCAGTATCGGAAATCGTTTCAGACAGGACAACCACTTCATTGTCTCCATCATACTGAGCAGGAATCTGCTCAACAACGATGGATTCCTCTACACTGGGCAGAGGCGTGGGCGCGGCGGCGAAGGCAGTAGTCGCACAAAGGCAACCGACCATCAGGACTGCCGCGCAGATGGAAGGGATACGGGATTTGATACGCTTCATCTACTTCACTCCTTATCTTGATTTCGGCAGTTGCCCCATGACTTGCATAATCCCCTTGCGCAGCCAGGTTTTTTCTGCCTGATTTCAACATTGCGGGTTTCCGCTTTGTCGGTAATATTATACCATTTATAATTATATTAGTCAATTTTTAAGATGCCAAAGCCGGTGCCTGACAGATGCCAAGCACCGGCTTTGTGGTTGTTCCGGGGTGTATTTAGTTCAGTTCAGTCCAATACTCAGTCCCGCTGGATTTGTCATAATCGTGCTCATTAGAAGCCTCGATGATGTCCCAGTAGAACCAGTCTGCCTCGCTGATGTCAGAGAACACCTTGTAGCCAGGAACCACAGTGTCTGCAGAAGCCTTCCGCTCCAGGATACGGTTAATCATGACGACCGTCTCGGCGCGGGTAATCAGGTTATCCGGGCCAAAGGTCCCGTTGCCGTAACCCTGGACAAGACCGGCCTTAGCGGCTGTGTTGATGTAGTTCCGGGCCCAATGGCCGGAAATGTCCGTGAACATGTCAGAACCAGTCGTTCCCGTCTCATTGCAGAAGCGGGCGAGAATGGTTGCCAACTGTGCCCGGGTGATATTGTCGTGGGGACCAAACCGGCCGTTACTGTATCCGGCCAGCACACCGGCATTCGCCAGGGTCGCAATGGCGGTGTAGTTCCAAGCGCCGCTCTCCACGTCGGAGAAGGTGCAGTAGTTGGTCTCATACTGCGCCCGAGCCTCATCTGTCAGCAGACGGTAGAGAATCATGGCCACTTCACCACGGGTGATGTTGGCTCTCGGAGCCGCCGTATCCGCCGTTCTGCCAGCGATGTACGCGATGTGGTCTTCCTTGTTCAGCATCCAGGTCTTGTCCTCCGGGATGTCCTGAACCTTCTCCCACTTGGCATAGAGCGTCATGTTCTTCTTGACGGCATCGGAGAAGTCGTACTTGTTTTCCAAGTCCTTATCCTCATACCATCCCAGGAAGATATAGCCGTCTCTGGTGGGGTCATTAGGCTCCTTAACAGTGGAGTTTCTATCCACCGTCTGGGAATTCACCTTGGAACCGCCGTTGCTGTCAAAGCGGACCGTGTAGTCGGAGGAAGAACTGCTCCCACCGCCACTGCTTCCGCCACCGCCGCCACCAGAGGACCGGCGGCCCTCTTCGATAACAACAGTCTGCGTCAGACTGGCCAGGCTGGAGTCGGTAGCGCTGTAACGCACTTCGTAAGTGCCGGGGGCCAACCCGGTAACGGAGGTCCCGGTAATCTTCGTCCAGCTACCGCCGGAGACACGGTACTCCATATCGGTTGTAGTTCCAGTCAGAGAGCCGTCCTCCCGTCCGTACCGAGTCTCATCGGTGTGGCCCACGGCAGGGGCGGCAGGCCGGGCAGGCACATGAATGACCTGCTCATCGCTTGCCAGATGGTCGTCATCACCAGGCACACGAATCACGATATCCTTGTCTGTCATATCGGACACGTCCAGAGGCTCCGTAGCGGGCTGCCAGGTCTCACCGCCGTCCGTGGAGTACTCCATATCGTCGGTGGTGTTGATGGTCTCATTCCCATAGTCCAGGGTCACATCTGGGGTCGGATTCTTTTCCGGGATGTGGATAGTGACCTCTTCGCCGGGCAGGTCAGTGCCTGTGGCGGGTTCACGGATAATGATGTCCTCCCCTGCCATGTCAGAGACATCGAAGGGGTCCGGGCAGGGCTTCCAGGTCTCGCCGCCATCGTCGCTGTACTCCAGGCCGGTGGACGGAGAGATGATTCCGGTATCCGTATCCAGCGTCACATCGGGCGCGGGACGCCGCTCAGGGACTGTCACAGTGGTAATGCTGCTGGCCGGGGTATCGTCATCAGCAGGATACCGCACTTGGATTTCGGTGCCTGCCAGGTCGGACACATCCAGCGGCTCGGGAGCCGGGTTCCAGGTGTTTCCACCATCCGTGGAGTATTCCATATCGGTGGTGGTGTTGACTGTCTCGTTCTCGGTATCCAGTACCAGCACAGGGCCATCTGGACGCTCCGGCACGATGACCGTGGCAATGGAACTTGCAAACTCGTCATCCGTAGCGGGCTGACGAATCAGAATTGTCTCGCCGGTCAGGTCAGAAATTTTCAGCGGGTCCGTGGCATCCTGCCAGGTCTTACCGCCGTCTGTGCTGTACTCGGTGCCGCCGGTAGGCTGGATAGTCTCCGTCCGGTTATCCACCGTCACATTAGGCGCGGGACGCCGCTCAGGAATGGTGATAGTAACTGGCTCGCTGGGGAACTCATCCTCAGAGCCGTGGTTGCGGATATAGATGGTCGTGCCATCCTGTGTGGATACATCCAGAGGCTCAGTTGCCTGCGTCCAGTGGATTCCATCAGAGGAAACGTCCATCTCCGTAGTGGTATTGATGGTCTCATCCTTGGTGTTCAAAGTAACATCCGGCTTTTCAGCATAATTGTAGATGTCTACTTCGACCGGCTCACTGGCGAAGGTACTGTCCGTGTTGTCCTTACGGATGAGGATGGTCTCCCCTGCCATGTCAGACACATCAAGGACGCCATCGCCGGGCACCTGATTCCAGGACAGGCCATTATCGGTAGAGTACTCCGCACCAGTCAGGTTCGGAATCGTGGCCGTCTCCTTGTCAATGACAGGAGCAGGCTTTTCGCCGCGCAACGGGACCGTGATGGTCTCAGGCAGGCTGGCAAAGTGGGTGTCGTCGAACTTCGCACGAAGGGTCAGGGTCTGTCCGCACTTGTCAGATACGTCATACCCAGTACCCACATCGGTCCAAGCCTCATTCTGCATGACCTGTCCAAGGGCGGAGTCAGCGACCAGGGTCTCATTCTCCATGTCGAAGCTGAACCCAGGCAGTGTATTACGGGTCGGAATAACCACAGTTGCGGAGTTACTTGCCGGGTTGGTGCCGTCGCAGCTATACCGCACCAGGATGGTCTCCCCTGTCATATTGGAAACGGACATGTTGTCCAGGCAGGGAATCCAACTCTCGCCGTCATAGTACTCCATGGTCGTCGTGGAGTCCATGCGCTCAGTATCGTTATTGATTGTGAGCACAGGAGCGGGGCCACGTACGGGCACCTCAACGGTGCAAGACTCGCTGTGGAAGGAGTCCTCTGTGGCCGCGATGCGGACAAGCAGAGTCTCACCCTGAAGGTCTTCCACATTCATCTGCTCGGTGCAGGGCTCCCAGGTCAGGCCACCATCCTTGGAATACTCCATGTCAGCAGTGCTGTTCATGTTGTAGTCGTAGGGATTTACAGTGACATCCGGGGTAGCGGGCCGCTCGGGCAGGATTTCGATGGTGACAGGGCCGTTGTTGCCGGTGCCATCATCAATGAGTCCCACATAGATGGTGCTGCCGGGTACGATGGTGTCGCCATCTTCCAGCTTGTCCGTCATGGCGTAGTCATTACCGCCACGGACCACTTCCTCATCGAAGTGGATGGTCTCATCCTTGTAGTTGATGGTGTAATTGAGGCCGGTATCCTCGACTGTCTGCGTATCCGTAGAAGTCGCATTGGACGCCTCATAGTTGTCGGTCTCGGCCAGGCGCTGCATCACCGTGTAATCCGTACCCTCGGTGAGTCCGGTGAACTTGGGTGAATCCTGCCAAGTCCGGCCGCCGTCGATGCTGTACTCAGCGCCAGGCACCGGGTTGACGGCGATGGTCGTGGTAGTGCGATTTGCGATGCTGGGGGCGTCAGAGAGTGTCTGAGAGGCCCGCTCAATGGTCATCGTGACCTCAGCCGTGTCAGATTCCAGTTCATAGTTGGTCTCGGGAGTCAGGTAGAACCGGACCGAGTATGTTCCGGCATTGACAGGGGCCTCTGCGCTGGAATAAGGTGTGCCGTTAGTCAGCGTACCGAAGTACATGACCTCCACGGTCTTCACGCCATCCAGCTCAGCCAGAGTACTTGTGTAGGGATAAGCCTGGCCATTCCCGTTGTAGACAGTCGTATAATCCTGCATCTCGGGAAGATTGACCTGATGCTTTGTCGTAGTCCCCACAACAGGCCGGGTAGCAGACGCCTCATGGTTCTCGTCACCCTTCATCCGCACCAGAATGGTGTAGCTGGTGCAGGGGTCCAGGTTCTCAAAGACATTGCTGTCCTGCCAGTTGCTGCCGCCGTCAATGCTGTATTCCGCACCGGGAATCGCGGTAGCAGTCAGGGAGGTCGCGTCAGATTTCTCCAGGTCCACAATCGGGGCCTCCTGCTGGGCCTTCTTGATAATAAGAGTGGCCGTAAAGGGGCCGGGGGCCATGGTATAGCCGTCGTCAGGCGTGAAATCAGCAGTGATTTCATAACTGCCAGCATTGGTGGGCGGAGTTGTTGTCGGAATCCCGTCGGAACCCACATAGGTGATGGTCACAGACGTGATGCCCTGGATGTTGTCCGCACCGTGGTATGCCTGGGGAGTCCCATCGTAGGTTGTGGTCTCATCCTTCAGCACGGGAGACAGCGGAGTGCTGTTCTTTACAATGTGAAGAACAGGTGTGGGCACCTCATCCGGCAGTTTATAGCCGCTCGCCGGGGTGAACGCAATGACTACCTCATAGTCGCCAACGGCAGACGGCTCTGTGGAGAGTCCGCCATAGCTGACGATAGTCATAGAGGAGATGCCAGGGATAGATTTGGGAAGCACGAAGGTTTTGGCGTTTCCGTCAAACTCGTAGCTCTGGTCAGCAATGACCGGGAATTGGATGACCGTCTGTTCTGTGCGCTGCTCCGTAGCAGGGCCAACCTGCTCCTTGCAATAAGCAGTCTCAATGGCCTTGGGAATGATGGAGTAGACGGTATCGCGGTTCAGGCCAGTGAATAGACCGTTGGTCTGCCAGGTCTTGCCGCCATCGATGCTGTATGCGACGCCCTCTTCCACCTCAATGGTGATGGTCGTGTCCGTCACATCCGTGACCACAGGAGCCAGAGGGGCCTCCTGGTTGGCCTTATTGATGGTCAGGTTCGCATACTGCGGCTGAATTTGGTCATAACCAGCCTCCATGGTGTAGGTCACGGCCACTTTATAAGTGCCAGGGTCCGTCGGAGGCGTGGTAGTGGGACCATACACGGTATCGTTGATGCCGGTGAAGGTCTGAGTCACCGCAGTGCAGCCAGTCGGCTGGTCAGCCACCAGGCTCTTGGGCTCTCCATCATAGGTATAGACCTCAGACTGGACAGTGCCCGCAGAGGTGCTCTGATTGGAGGTCCGAATAACCGTGGAGGATGTAGGGCTCTCATTGTGGTTATCGTCTGCAGGATACTTGGCATAGACCGTGTAGTCCGTGCTGGGCGTCAGGCCCTCAAACAGCGGAGACGGCTGCCAGGTCGTGCCGTTGATGGAGTAGACCGCACCCTGAATGGTCGTCACAGAGATGCTGGTCATACCAACATTGCTGGCGGTCGGGGCAGAAGGAGCCTGACGGTCCGCCTTGTTGATGGTCAGCATCGTCTCAACAGGGTCAAGCTGGGCGACGCCGGAGTTCATGGTAAAGGTCACACGAACAGGGTACGTCCCGGCATTGGTAGGAGCCGTAGACACCCACTCGTCATTGACATAGTACTCGACCGTGCTCTTGGCCACACCTGTAATGGGAGACACCCGATAGCTGATGGGGCTTCCGGTGTAGGTAGCGGTCTGAGCCTGCAGGTCGGGAGTATCAATCTGCTCCTGGGTCGTAGAGAATTGGGCCGAGACCACAGGAGATTCCTCGTAGTTGCCATCCTCTGTGGCGGCCAGCTTCTGATAGAAGGTGTACTCTCTGCCAGGGACCAGATTCGTAAACTCGGGAGACTCGGACCAGACAGAATTGTCCTTGCTATACAGAGCGCCAGGCACCGCATTCAGCGTGATGCTGGTCGTTGTGCTGGACGCCAAAGTAGGCGCAGGGCAGGTCTGGGTGGCCTTGCTGATGGTATAGTCTACCTCAACGGCCGCGAGTTGCTCATAACCAGGCTCCATTGTAAAGGAGACTGTCGCCTTATACGTACCGGCATTGACAGGGGCCGCATCGCTGGAGTAAGCACTGCCAGCCGTGCTGGTTCCGGTGTAACGCACAGACATAGAGGCGATGCCCTCTGTGGTGGCCGGGAGCTGAAGGGCATCGGAGTTCCCGTCATAGACCTTGGAGAAAGCCGTAAAGGTCGGGGCGCTGACAGAACCCTTGGTCAGATTTACCGTTGCCTCGGCCCGGATGTTCCCATCGTTATTCAACTCCGGGTGTCCGCTCAGGTCAAGCGTGCCATAGACTGTCTGTGAAACGGTGTTGGGGTCATAGGAAGAAGAGTCCCACAGCACAGGCACGGTAGCCTGATAGTCCCCCTCTGCACTGACTGTAATGGTTGTGGGCAATTCCAAATTGGAAAACTCTGTTCCAATAGGTTTGGTGGCTGTTACACCAGTTACTTTATAAATCTCACGGCTCTGAACTTCAACAGGAACCGGAGAGACATTCAGGCGGGCGTTGTTCCAGCTTCCGTCTTTGCGGTTGAACTGAACCGTGGTCGAAGTTTCTCCAGGATGGCTGGAGTCGAACCCGCCCTGCCCGGCAACAACAGAGACGCTGTACAATTCCGAGTTTCCACTCTGGAGGGTAATGCTGGACTCTGCATCTCCCACATAGATGGGATTTGCTTTGGGAAGGACATGGGTGATAAGGCTGTACTTTGTATAGACCTTTCCCGGCTCTGCATCTTCGACATCCCAGCAGTAGTTCTTATCTGTAATCTGGAATGTAATGGCGTAAACGCCAGCGGGAGACGCATCAGAAACCCGGGTAGACTCATCTACCGACAGTTGTGAACCATTGAAAGACACAGCGTAGACGGTCATGGGCACCGAGATGTCCTCGCCATTAAGGTCTTCATAGCTGAAGCTCTTGCCATCCAGAATGCTGGTCCCGTCATACACCTTATTGGCGAACATATCGGTACTTGGAGGTGTGACAGGCTTCGGCCGAACGGTCAAAATATCAGTACCATCCAGTTGTACGTTGTCATAGCAGCCATTGCTGATGGTGATGATAACGTGATAAGAACCGCAGTCTGTGATATGGACGTTGTTGTTCAGCTCGGTGCCAATGAACCGGCGGTACTGGCTGGCGACATCGTACGCGATAGTATACTCATCGCCGCTGTAAGTAACTCCATTCTCAATGTCAGTTTGAGACTCCGGGGTCAAAGTAAACGCATCCAGAGTCAGGGCCGGAATAGTCAGTTCCGCAGAGGAGCCGCACTGGTCGCAGGTGAATTTAATCAAACCATCAGCAGAACTGGTTGCCTTATAGGATTCATCGACCAGGGATGCTCCCTCTTTACACTTGTGAGCAGCCTTGATAGCGTGGTTTTCAGAGTCAGGATGCTCATAGTCCACAAAGAGGTAGACCGGCTCATTGCCCGGCGTTGTGTTTTGCACGACATCTTTTGTCGCAGAGGCGGGCCACTGCGTGGGGTCGTCTGTTGCCGAGTTGCTGGCCAGCATGATGCCATCATTGGCACCAACCGGGCCCAAATCATACTCAGCGTCGAACATCCGATTTTGGATGCGGACGATATACTCGCCGCCTTCTACCGTGGAGCCATAGGAGTCAGGGCCAAGCCACCGCTCCCAATCCACACCATTCGCTTTCAGCCCGGTGTCTCCGTCGGAGACCAGGGCATCATCGTCCAGTTGCGGAATTTCCACTTCCGCATACGCACCGCAGGTGCCGCACGAATAGGTAATCAGCCCCGGGGAGTCCTGCGTCGCCTGCGAAATCTCCGGGGCGGAGACTTGCGGGTCTGAACAGGTATGCACGGAGTAGATTTGTTCGTCGCCGTCAGACATGTCGATGCTGACGTAGATGTTCAGGTCACTGCCCGGCTCCATATTCTCATCGACGCCAGGTTCTTGGTTCTTATACTCTGTCGCCTGATAGTTATGGTCCGTAGGTGCTGCGGCAAAAGCCGCAGTAGGAAGTAACCCTATCAGCATAACACCGCTGAGCAGGCCGCTCAAGCCACGCCTTATGATATCATTTCTCATAAAATGGATGAACTTCCTTTCTGCGGGTGGGAATCCGACAGAAATAAAGTTCCTGCCGGATTCCCACTCACGTGGTAAATGAATAGGAAATTTTTTACTAGCCCATATGATAGGCAGCAAAATATTTCTGCCTTTAACCTTCAATCACACCGGACCCGTGGACAATGGAACCGTCATAACCGTGGAAATCCCAGGAATCTCCACTACGAATAAAGTATCCGAAAGAAACTGTTTCATGATTTCCAACATTTGTTGAAAGCCGGACTGGTTCCTTTACTTCCGTTGTGACATTGCCCATTCCATCTGTGATGGTATTCTCTTGCCTCAGATACATCGTGGCGGTCGCCGAGCCTCGATACCCATATATCGATACGTCGATTTTATATACATTAGATGGGATGGAATCAAAATCCACCGTAAGCCACTCGCCTGTTCCGCCTTTAGTATCATCTCTGTCCAAGGAACAGCCACAAACCTGTTTGTCGCTGTAATACAGGTGTCCAATTTCTGAGCCAGAGCGGTCATAGAAGTACATATGGGAATCCATATCGTTCCCATTGTTTTCCCACCACAAGTTCATGGAGAACTTTCCGGTGAAGATTGTATTATTGACAACGACAACAGTCGTTTCATCTTCAGCAGTTGCTCCAGAAATACCTGTAATGGATGCACTTATCGTATAGGTTCCCGGCTCAGTGAGGCGAATACTGCCGCCAGTGTCAGAAAGGCCCGCAGGAGAAACTGGAGTTCCACTGTCATCTCTGATATCCCAGACTACGGGATAAGATGTGTCTCCCTGGTTTGCTGTTACGCTAAAAGTTTCGCCAGGTTTTACCTGCGCTGGGGCAGAGATTGACAGTTCGAGTTGTTCCAGTACATCGAAGGTCTTCGTTTGCCATTCAGACTCTGCTCCATATTGGTCGACAGCACGAACTTTTACAGTATAATTCCCTACCGGATAATAACTATCAGCGTTATAGTCTCCACCCCACTCAAGATGCCAGTCATCTCCGTCCGGGTCGCTCGCATCTGCGTTTATCTCGACAAAAAACCTATCACTGCCATCACTCTCTTGCGTCGGGGTTATGGTAAAGGAAGTGATTACTGGCGGGTCATTGTGGAACTCAATCGTCTGGGAGACCCACTCAGAGGAAGCCCCCCACTCATCGACCGCCCGCACACGGATGGTGTGGGTCCCGATGGTGTAGTAACCATCCTCCTGGTACTCGTCATCCCACTCCAAGTGGACAGCATCGCCGTCCGGGTCAGAGCAGGTGGCGTTGAGCGCCGCATAGTAGCGGCCGTCGACCACATTCCGGGTGGCCTCAGCAGTAAAGGAATCAATGCTGGGGGCGGTATTGGTCACAGAGACATTCGCAAACGCTGTGTGCGGGTTGCCCGCATCGTCAATCGTGGTTGCCGTAATCGTATAGGTCCCTGTCTCATACAGAGTCAGTGTCCCTGCCGTACCAGTCAACAGTCCGGTATTGCCATCCAGCTCAACCGGCTGATTGCCGAGCTTCACGCCCCACTTGACATCCAAAGCGCCGCTGCCGGACAGGCTCACATCAAACGCATCGCCAATATGAACAGTAGCGGGGGCATTAACTGCCAGGTCAGCTTTGTAGATGATTTGGATAGTCCGCTTTGCCACGGAAGGTGTGCCGCTTCCGTCATCCAGGGTAGCAATCAGGGTATAGGTGCCAACCTCAGGGAATACGACCTTGCCACCGCTGTTATTCAGCATAGACAGGTCCATGGCATAGGATGAGCCATCCTTCTCAACAGACCACTGGACGTCGGCGTTTCCGGGGTTCACCAGCGTGTCCATGATGACGGGGACTTCATTACCCACATACTCCATCGCAGAGAGTGAGAAGGACAGGCCGCCGACAGGCAGGACTTCAATGGTATCGGAATCGCTGAACTCACGGCCCAGGCCGTCGGTCATCGTCCCAACGAGCTCATAAGAACCCGCTTCCGTGAACTGGATAAACCCACCGTAGTTGTTCAGGTCGCCGGTGACATACTTGTCGATATCCACAGCCTGACCATCTTTCTTCAAAGACCAACGGATGGGCAGTGTATTGTTGTTACCCAGTGTCAGGACTTCTGCGTCATGGCCCACATAGACCTCGGTCTCTGTGATTTCCACGTTCAGTTCCTGCTCAGCCAGCACTTCGATGCTGGGACCGTCGAATGTGAACACCCGGCCTGTCGCGTCTGTCACTTCGCAGCCGATGGTGAAGATACCAGCGTGCTTGATGCGGATAGTGCCAGGCTCAGCGGTCAGGTTTCCGGCCACATAGGTATCCCAGTTCTGCCGCAGGCCGTAGGTGTCGTCGATGAACCACTTGATGGTCGTGCCCTCAATGCCAGAGACATTGGTGGACTTGACCGGCACGTTGAATTCCGTGTCTGTGTGAGCATAGGAAGGAAGCGTCCAACTCACCTCAGGGATGGGATAGACCGTAAACTCCTGCTCATAGGCGTATACGCGGCCGCCGCCGTCTGTGAAGACAGCTTTCAGCTTGTAATCGCCAGCCTGACGGAATTGCAACTCGCCGCCCTCCGCGCTCAAGTCGCCGGACATTATCTCAGAGGGTTGGACCAACTCGCCATTTCTGGTTAGAGTCCAGTGCAACACATTGTCGCCCAGTTCCTTAAACTCGGTCACGAGGTCGACGGTTTCATCCGTGTGGAATGCCGCAGGCAGGTAGAAACCAGCCTGGCCAACGGGATAAATCTGAATGGTATCCGAGGCTGTCGTCTCTCTGTCGAGCTCATCAGTCGTCTTGGCGATAAAGGTGTAGAGACCCGGCTCCGTCAGGAACCCGTGGCCGCCAGTCTCGGTCAACTCAAACGCCGGAGCGACCTCTTTACCGTCGCGCAGCACCGTCCAGTAGATGGACTGGCCACCCCAGTTGTCCTTGTTCAGAACAACATCTACAGCCTCATCGGTGTGGCCTGTATCTGCCGTATTGACCTCCAGTCCGATGACCGGATAGATTTGGACCGTCTGAGAGTACTGGTACTCACGGCCCAACTCGTCGGTGGCGGATGCGGTCAGTTCATAGGTGCCAACGTCCGTGAAGCGGATATTGCCGCCCTTGTTGTCCAGGGAGCCGAACACATAGTCCTGCATGGCCACAGGAGCGCCATCCTTGGTCAGGGTCCAGGTCACATTCCGGTCAGTTAAATCGGAGGTCAGCAGGTCCACCGGAATGCCGGAGTCTGTCCAGGCTGTTGCCGGGAGCGTAAAGCTCAGGCCCGCAATGGGATAGACCTTGACGGATTTCGTGACGGAAGTGAAGGTTCTGCCAGTGGCATCCTGTACGGAGGCCACGATGTCGTAGACGCCAGCCGTGTCGATTTGGATAGACCCACCGAAGTCAGTCAGGCTGCCAGTATAGGCAGTATCTGTGTTCGGGTCGTTGGAAGGCGTGACCTTCCACGTGACGGGCAGGCTGGTGTTGGAATCCAGCGTCACGTCGATATACTCATCTGTGTGGACTGCAGCGGTAGCCGTCAGGTCCAGCGTCAGGATGGGATATACCTCAATCATCTGGTCATAGGTGAAAGTGCGCCCCAGCTCATCCACCACAGTAGCGGTGAGGACATTCGTCCCTGCCTGGGTGAACTTCACACTGCCGCCGTCGTTGGTCAGAGAGCCATCCACCCCAGATGCCAGAGGCACAGAAGCGCCGTCGACCGTCAGGGACCAGTTTATCTGGTTGTCCCGCAGGTTTTCGGAGGTCATCTTGACGACCACCGTCTCATCCGGGTGAGAGAACTCCGGCAGTTTGAAGGAGAGCTGCACCGTATTCCAGACCAGGATGGTCTCCTCTGCCGCAGTGAACTCGCGGCCGAGAGCATCGGTAACAGAGGCATTGATGAAGTGTGTGCCAGCTTCGGTGAAGCTCAGCGTTCCTCCATTATTGCCCAGAGAGTTCGCCACCTCGGTCCCATTTTCAGAGATGACCGACCACTTTACCTCAAGGCCATCCAGGTCATTCCCTTCCAGCCCAATATCTGCGGTACGGTCAATATGGATGTTCTCCGGGGCGATGATTTCTAGCTCAATGACCGGATAGACTTTGATGGAGACGTTCGCGGTATACTCCTTGCCCAGTTCATCCAGAACCGTGGCAGTGAGCACATAGTTTCCGTCTCCTGTCTGCGCGAAATCGAGCTGGCCACCGTTATCGCCGAGTTGTACGGGAACATCTTCCCCATTGCAGGTCATGGACCACGCCACAGAGGCCGCAGTGCCCTTCTCCACGGACAGTGCGATGTCAGTCGTCTCGTCCTCGTGCAGTTCGGTCGTGTCTGCCGTCAGGCTGACATCCAGGTTTTCGATGACATGGACAGAGACCTCATTGGACGTGTACTCCCGCCCAGCCTTGTCCGTTGTCTTTGCCACGAACGTGTAGTCGCCCGCCTCAGTGAAGCTGATGTTGGCCAGATTCGACATATCGATGCCGGGATAATCAGCGCCATCCTTTTGGACTTCCCAGGTAATGGTCTGGCCGTCAGGAAGGTTCTGAGCATCCAGATTCAGGGCCAGTGTCTCATCCAGATGGAGCCCGCTCTTATCCGCCTCAGCAGAAAGCTGGATAGCAGGAAGAATCTCAATCGTCTTCTGCTGTGAAAACTCACGGCCCAGGCGGTCAGTTGCTTTAGCTGTAATGGTATAGACACCGGGGGTACTGATTTGGATGTTGCCGCCGTTGTCCTGGAGCGTACCAGAGTAGGTTACACTCCCCTGCTCGTCGGCGACCTCCCAAGAGACGGGATAGGTGCCATAGCCGGACAGCTCAATGAGAGAGGCACGGTCAGTCCATCCGTACTGGGGCACCGTCAAATCCAGGTCCAACACATTCTCAATCGTGATGGTCTCGACATTTGATACAAAAGTGCGCCCAGCCGCATCTGTGACAGATGCCTTCAGTTGATACTGCCCAGCAATGGGAATCAGGAGTTCGCCGCCGGTCGCACCAAGCTGACTGGAGGTTACAGAGTCCCACACCAGCTCGTTTCCATTCTGGGAGAGGGTCCACCGCACCGGCAGGTTCGCGTCGTTCGCGGTGACGGTTGCGGCCACGTCGACATGTGTCTCACTGGGGTCAACGCTGATATTCAGGGAGATGACTGGCAGGATGGTAATAGTCTGGGACTCCTTGTAGACCTTCCCTGCAGCGTCCGTATAGGTGGCTGTCAGCACATAGGTCCCAGGCTCCGTCAGAGCCAGCGTCCCGCCTTCATTGTTGAAGCCGTCCGGCATCGGATAGGCTTCCCCGTCCTTCGTCAAATCCCAGACCACAGAGCCGTCGCGCCCATTTTCGAACCTCAGCTCCACGTCTGTCTGCTCATCTGTGTGCGCATACTCCGGGAGTGAGAATCCAAGCGTGACTACCGGCAGGACAGTCACCGTCTTTTCACAGGTGTCCGTATAGCTTCCACGCTTGGCAACACCTTTGAGGGTATAGGTGCCTTCCTCTGTAAAGGTCAGCGTACCGCCTTTATCCGTGAAGCCAGTCAGGTCCTGCGCAACGCCGTCCTTGGTCAGGCTCCACTCCACGCTGCTGGTATTGGTGAGGGTAGTTTCAATCGCCGTGGAGTCACCAACATAGAGGAAGCCAGGCATGGTGAATTCAATGTCTGGCTTCTTTATGACGACTGACCCGCCGCCTCCGCCAGAAGAGCCACCACCGCCAGAAGAGCCGCCGGAATTGCTGGCCCGCTCCGTCCAGATGACCTCATTGTCCTGGTCCATGGAATCAGGATAGACGACGTTACAGTCTTTTTGGGAAAGCCTCGTTGCTTCCTCATCAAAGATGACCTGCACATCCCCATCATTCCTGGGAGTGATGACGCCGGAGACCTCCGACTTGCCGTCAACGTAGACTTTGGAGCCGCCCCAAACGATGAGGTTTCCCTTAATTGTGACATCTTCGAGTGTCAGCTTTCCCTCTGCCAATCCATTGGCAATGATGAGGTCGCCGTTGAAAACGGCGTCATGGATATCCACATCTCCCCGAACCAGCACGATATCATCGTATTCGCCGGTCAGGGTGCCGCTCTCGTAGATATGGCTGAAAATCCTAGCAAGGATTTGAGCCATCTGGGCGCGGGTGATGTTGTCTTTGGGGCCAAGATAGCCATTGGAATACCCCGCGACAAACTCCCGCTCCACCATCGCGCAGATATCATCGTAGGCCCAAGAACCGACCTGGTTGGCATCCGGGAACTCGGTCAAGTCCTCGCTGGACGCCGCCATCAGGCAGAGAGTACGGGCAATCACAACGACTGCCTGCTCCCGGGTGATGTAGTCATTCGGCTTCATCAACCCGTTGCCGTATCCGGCCAGGGTTCCCATGTTGACGGCTTGCGCGATGTAGTTGTAGTACCAGCTCCCAGTCACAACGTCCGTGTAGTGGGATATGTCCGCATTCTTGTAAGTGCCGTAGAGCCGGTCCATCATGGTGGCCATCTGGGCACGGGTCAGCAACCCATCTGGGTCCATGGTGTCGTGGTCTTTTCCGGCAAGGACATCGTTCTCGACGGCCCACTCCAAAGCGTCATACGCCCAATGTCCTTCTACATCGGTGAAATCACTGATGCTCGCAGCCTGAGCTGGGAGCGCCAGTAAGCTGGCAGTCATGGTCGCGGCTAGAACACCGGACATAAGGCGCATCTTTCTCATCTTTTGATTGCGTTTCTTTGGGTTTTGCAACTACGCACAGCCTCCTTTCCTCACTTTATATTGCATTTCTTCATCACCTCGTTCAAAAAAATTACTCTCTTGTCGAGAGCACACGCCATGACTGCGGCGTGAAATATTATACCATTTATCATTATATTAGTCAATTTTAGGCGTTCGCGTTCTATCCCTTTTCAAGGCGAGTAATACCGACTGGTTTTCATTTTGCCGATAACTCTACCTTAGCGCATCGAACAAATAAAACGCCGGTGCCTGGCTTTGCTCCAGGCACCGGCATGATTTTTAGTTTTGCGGAAGTTCTTGAACTCGCCCAACGCTTCCATCTGTCAGCATGACCTTGATGCCACGTGGGTGCGTGTGGCTGTTTGTGAGGACGGACTTTACCACTCCCCTGGTCAGGATTCCCGTCGGCTGGTCTTTTTTCAGGACAATATCGACTTCCATGCCCGGCTTGATATTGGCGCGGATGCAGCAGACCGGGACAGGTTTTCCAATATGCTTACGGACCGCAGCGTTTTCTTGTGTTTTCTTCCTCGACGAATCCAGAATCTCACCGTTCCGCATATCACACACCCCATTGTCACAGAAATGGGAATACGCAATCACGCCCTCTTTCCGCATCTCTGCGTTGGCGGTGTTGGGAATCCAGCAGCCACACTCGTCGCAGTACAGGGTGTACGGGCCGCCGCTCTTGGGATGGACATTAGGCATATAATCTCTCCTTTGAAGTGTTTGAGTGCTTAAGCGCAACAGCTCCTAAGTGTCTAGGTGCTTAGGTGCTCTGGTGCTTTTGCTTGTTTGGTCAAGCTCTGGCCTGTATTGGCCAGTTTTCGGATGGTGGCGACAAGAGAGTCTATCAACTCAGCCGCTTTCTGGGTCATCTGGCACTCCCCGTCTCGCCCTTCCGGGGAGCCGTAATCGCAAGCACCACAGGACTGCGCCGGACACCCATGCTCTAAATCGTAGAGCAGTTTCTGCTGCTCTTCACTGAGTACCTTATTGGCATCTGAGGGCCAGGGCCCATTTTCCATATCGATAATTTGGGAGAACGCCCTCATCAGTTCCGCCTGCTTCTCATCGCCATAGTTTGAAATCCGCATCTCACCGTCGCCATATATTCGCATGACAATATCGCCATCGTCAGACTGATATAGCCCAAGGGCGCTATTTCCGTAGTCGCTCAAAATCCTTGCTGATTTTGCCACTCTGATTCCTCCTGTTCCAATTCCTCTGCCGTGCGGAACCGGCCTCCGCTGAAAAACTGCCACTGTTCCCTTGCTTCGAAGAAGCCGTCTCCATACCAGCAATACCCGCATCGCTCGCCGCGTGCGATGCCCCGGTCGTAGATATTGATGAGAGTCACATCAGTAAGCGGGTCTGCATTTGGGTCAGTGATTTCACCCAGGCCGTAATAAGGGTCGCCTTTTTCCTCTACAACTTTCCAGGCACCGGAGAATGGGTCCCGTTTGCAGTAGCGAACATAAACCGTACACGGCAGACTGCCTACACGTGCCTCCAGAGTTTCAATCTTATACCGAGCATCCTCCTCCCCCACACCGCCGAGGTCTGAAACAACACCATTAAGCGGGGTTTTCTGGTTCTCGGAATCCGGTTCTGTCGCAGCACCGGCACCCCCCTCATCTGCGGGAGGTGACTCAACGAGGTCATCCTTTTGGCCAGGGGCTGTATCAACTTCGGATTCATGCGGAGAAGGCTCAGGCTGCTCATCGCCAGCGTCAGGTTTCTCTATGGGTGGACTTTCTTCTGCAGGAGGTTCCGTATCAGAATTTGAGGTGTCCCCAATTCCTTCCCCCACATTGTTTTCTGGCGCAGTCTCTCCGGCACCTTCGATTTGTTCACTTTGAGATGGCGGAGCCGTTGGGAAATGCGGCAGTTCTGGCTTGAAAATCAGGATACAGCAGATGCCGGATATGACACATGAGGCAAGTATGGCGCTAAGTACAATGACCCATGTCGGGATATAGCGTCGTTTTTTCACAGCCCAGCCCCTTTCTCATGTCGATAGCAATATTATACCATATATCAATTTTTTAATCAATATAATGCCAAAGCGAGAGCTTCCCTTCTGGGAAGTCTCTCGCCAACTTCAAAATCTCTCGCTATTATTGGTTGCTTGCCGGTGGCAGACCAAGTACAACCGGACTCATGTCGTTCATCAGCATCCGCAGCGGTGGGTATGTTTTGAATGCCTCATCTGCGCTCCGTCTCAGCTTATCCCGGGTAACGATTTTGGCCATGGACAGGTCGAAGAAAAGAGCCTCCGGCATCTCTGCAAACCGCAGCGCGTAACAGGTCCGGCACTTCGAATCCTGCCACTCACGTTTTTTTCGGATGCCTTTCACCAGAGTCATGTCTACTATCGGGACAGACCTTGGTTCTATGTATCTACCCTCATCTTCCGAGAAGGTCTCTTTGAAAAACGGGATTGCGGTCATATCGTTCTCAAAATGCGGAAGGACGACCATCCTGTCTGCTTCCTCGGAGATGAGAATTCGAACATACGCCGGGTAATTCAACTCAGAAATTGCTGTCTTGCTGAACACAAGTTTTTTGCTGTACACTTTTACTGTTGCGGTTGTCGTCAACTGCGCACCGGAAATAACGACACGAAAATCATCAAGTCTCCACGCGCTGGCGTTGAACATCCTTTCGTCCCTCCTTAGGCGACCATGTGAGCGCCCGCAGCCCACGCCATGGTCCCGCGTCATAGATTTGGTCCTGTTCCAGGATTTCTTCCAGAGAAAGTCCTCCTATTTGCCGCTGTACGTAAGTCCACATATCTTTCGGAACGGCAGCCTCATACCTGCCCCGCAGTCTGTACTTGAGTTCCTGGCCAGTATTTTTGATTACCTTATGCTCATAGAGGTCCGTAGCAATCGTCTTCTGCATGATAACGTCGCCAGCATACTTTTCGTTTGTAAGAATGTAGTAGACACTGGAATAACTCCAGGTGTCAAGCCCTAATGGGGAGCGTACCCCCATCGCATTCAATCTGTCTCGGACCCCTGCTACGCTTTCTCCATCCGCCACCCACTGATACATCTGTTTTACCATCTCGATGTCTTTGTTGAGCTTCAGTTCAATCCCAGTCCGGTCAAATCCATAGAGATTGGTGATTTTAGGAATACCCTTGGCGAACCGGCTGCGTATTGCCCATTTCAGACTGAGCGATTTCGCGTCAGACTCGCCTTGTGCCAGGGCGGCCATAAAGGTAAGGTACAACTCGCTGTTGGGAGCTAAGGTATTCAGGCCCTCTGTCTCAAAGCGGACTTCTACAGGAGGAGTAAGGTTCTTCAGCATCCGGCAGGTAGCCACACAGTCTACGGTATTCCGGGCAAATCTGGCCACGGCCTTTGTGATGATGAGATTTACCTTTCCGGCCTTACAATCCTCAATGAGGCGGTTAAAGTCGGTCCGGTTTTTCATGCTCGTGGCGGAAATACCGTGGTCGGCGTAGATATCTACCAGCTTCCAGTTTGGATGCTTGTTGACGTATTCCGTGTAGTAAGCCTGCTGCATACTGAGACTGTCTTCCTGGGACTCTTGTAAGGTACTGACCCTGCAGTATGGACCTACCAGCTTTTCGTCATCATCTCCTTTCTGCTCGTATTTTTTGTCTCGTGGGATTACTTCCACACCAGCGTCGTTTTCAAACGCCTCCCGTATGAGGTCGTGTTTGCTCATCCAACACCTCCAATTCGTCGATATTGGCGACGCTATAACAATATTACGTCGGTAATACCGACGTGTCAACAGTATTTTTATATTTTTCTTGTCCTCACCTGCTTTTCATGGTATGGTTTTACGGAGGGGAGGCGAGAATTCCCGTGTCAGATGACATGAAAATGTTAATTGCTTCAAATATTTCATATTATCGGAAACTCCGAAATCTGAGCCAGACCCAGCTTGGTACAGTGCTTGGGGTGGCCCGCAATACCATCTCCAATTTAGAGCACGGGGATATCCCTGTGACTGCATATCAGCTTGCCACAATCTGCGAAACACTGGATGTGCCTGTTGCCGCAATGTTCGAACCTCCAGAGTCTGACCATACGCAAGAGGCTCTCATCATTCACCGCTATCGGGAAGATATTGAATTCCGCACCGCTGTCAACCTCTTGATGAAAACTCGGCAGTCAGAAGAATAACCGTATACTTCACCTTTTTCTCTCTCTTTGACAGCAGAAAGGGCCGCCTGATACCAGGCGGCCCTTTCTTCTGTTTAATTATTGTCACGCATTCCGCTGCGTGATGTACTGCCGGATGTTGCTGGCATTCATGTAGCGGTCAAAACCACTGCCATCCGCCGCAGGCACAAGAAGTGTCGGCGCGGACATGATGCCATAAGCCTTGGCGAGCTCCGGGTTTTCATCTGCATAGACGACATCGTACTGGATGCCTGCCTTATTGAGCATCTCCTTGGCGAGTCTGCAGTTGGGGCAGGTCCGCGTGGCAAATAGGGTCACGCCGGTGAGCGCCTCAGCACCAGTCTCCTGGCACTCAGGGTCCTTCTCCGTGTGGTCCTGCTTGATGGCACGCACGTCGATTTTCCCAGTCATGGGCTCCCCAACTTTGTAGGTCTTCCGCTCCTTGAACTCTTCCGCCTTACCGTCGTTCCAGTTCTTCAGCGGCCGGTAATAGCCGGTGATACGGCTGTAGACCTCGGTGGCCTTGCCGCAGATGGGGCAGGTATACTGCTCCCCACGGAGATAGCCGTGCTCCTGGCAGACCGAGTAGGTCGGAGACATCGTGTAATACGGAAGCCGGTAATTCTCCGCAATCTTCCGCACCAGAGTGGCTGCGGCCTTCCAGTCCGGCAACCGCTCTCCGAGGAAAGCGTGGAACACCGTACCGGAGGTGTACAGGGTCTGAAGGTCATCCTGCAGGTCGAGGGCCTCAAACACATCATCGGTATAGCCCACGGGGATGTGGGAGCTGTTGGTGTAGAACGGGGTCTCCCCTACCTTCGCCGCCGTGATGATGTCCGGGAAATCCTCCTTGTCGTGCTTGGCAAACCGATAGGTCGTGGACTCGGCCGGGGTCGCCTCCAGGTTGAACAGCACACCGTACTGCTCCTGGTAGTCGCTCAGCCGCTCCCGCATGTGGTTCAGGACTGCCTTGGCAAATTCCTGCCCGGCAGGGGTCGTCAGGTCTGTACACAGCCAGTTGGCATTACGGGCCGCCTCATTCATACCCACCAGTCCAATCGTGGAGAAGTGGTTATCGAAGCTGCCCAGGTAGCGCTTGGTGTAGGGGTACAGGCCCTCATCCATGAGCCGGGTGATGACCTTACGCTTGGTATCCAGAGACCGGGCTGCCACATCCATCAGATGGTCCAGACGGCTGTAGAAGTCGGCCTCGTCCTTGGACTGGTAAGCCATACGGGGCAGGTTCAGCGTGACCACGCCGATACTGCCGGTAGACTCGCCGGAACCGAAGAAACCGCCGGACTTCTTTCTCAGCTCACGCAGGTCCAGACGCAGGCGGCAGCACATGCTCCGCACATCGCTGGGCTGCATATCGGAATTGATGTAGTTGGAGAAGTAGGGCGTACCATACTTAGCCGTCATCTCGAACAGGAGCCGGTTGTTCTCCGTATCGCTCCAATCGAAATCCTTCGTGATAGAGTAAGTCGGGATGGGGTACTGGAACCCACGGCCGTTGGCGTCGCCTTCGACCATGATTTCGATGAACGCCTTGTTCACCATGTCCATCTCTGCCTTGCAGTCGCCATAGGTGAACGGCATCTCCTTCCCGCCCACGATGGCAGGCAGATGCGCCATATCATCGGGAACAACCCAATCCAGGGTGATGTTCGTGAAAGGCGGCTGCGTGCCCCATCTGCTGGGGGTATTGACGCCGTACACGAAGGACTGGATGCACTGCTTCACTTCCTTGTAGCTCAGATTGTCCGCCCGGACAAACGGGGCCAGGTAGGTATCAAAGCTGGAGAACGCCTGGGCACCGGCCCACTCGTTCTGCATGATACCCAGGAAGTTGACCATCTGGTTGCAGAGTGTGCTGAGGTGGGCGGCCGGAGAGGATGTGATTCTTCCCTCGACGCCGCCGAGCCCCTCGGTAATGAGCTGCCGCAGGCTCCAACCGGCGCAGTAGCCGGACAGCATGGACAGGTCGTGGATGTGCATATCCGCGTTCCGGTGGGCGTTGGCAACCTCCTCGTCGTAAATCTCGCTCAGCCAGTAGTTCGAGGTGATGGCCCCGGAGTTGGACAGAATCAGGCCGCCGAGGGAGAGGGACACCGTAGCGTTTTCCTTCACACGCCAGTCCTTATTGGGCCCGACGTAGCCCTCGATGGTCTTCTTCACGTCGAGAATTGCGTTGCGGGTCTCGCGCATCTTCGTATGCTGCTGGCGGTACAGGATATAGGCTTTCGCCGTCTTGGGAAGGCCCTGCTCCATCAGAGCAGCCTCCACCAGGTCCTGGATGTGCTCCACAGTCGCTTCCATCTGCCCATTCTTGGCCGCCGCAGGGTCATCAAAGAGCTCGCACTCCACGAGCAGCCCAATGATTTGCGCCGACGTAGAGACGCGCTTGGTTGCAACCTCACCGGAGGCCATCAGGGCTTTTGCCACAGCATTCTGGATTTTCTCATTGTTATACGGGACACGACTTCCATCCCGCTTGATGATAGTCATATTGATGTCACTCATATCGTTTTTCCTCCATTCGATTATAAATTCTCAGGTCGAGCTTCGACGACCTGATTGGTACTAAGGCTTTTCTGCACATCAATGAATCGCTGGTTGGCGCTTCCTCGGAAGAGAGGTTCTTCTCCCTGCAGCGCAGATACAAATTCGCCGTCGACGAGAACGTCCACATAGCGTAGAGCCTTTTTCTTGCGGGTATCGCGTAGAATGTCATCCATTGTCCATCCCGTGTAGACCCAGACGGAAAGACCCATCTCATGGACAGCCCTTGCAATGCTTCCACATGCCTCAGGCTGCATCAGCGGGTCCCCGCCAGATAGGGTCACACCATCCAGGAATTTTGCCTTTCGGATTCGTTCCATCACGTCATCCGTATCCGCTTCCATTCCACCGGAGATATCGTGTGTCTCCGGGTTTTGACAGCCTTCGCAGTGGTGCGGACAGCCCTGGAAGAATACCACATACCGGATGCCGGGCCCGTTCACCAACGAGTGCTTGATTTCACCAGCCAATCGAAACAGCATATTTTGTACCTCCTTCCTATGTTCTGCCACAATATTTTGTATTTGTCAAAAATGGAGTGCCGGGGCAGGTGATAAATCACTCAAACCCCGGCAAACTCCCTTATCTCACATCAGCGCATTAAGAATTTCAGCCTGAGCCGAAATGTACGCTTCGTTGTCTCTTACCGGCACGGTAGCGCCGCAGGCCAGCAGGATAGCAACAACCTCATTTTGCTGCTCATTGATGAGCGGCGCGGCATAGATAAGATTGCCGTATTCCAGTTCCATTGTATCAGGCTTAAACTTGCTCTGGATTCTTCGGAACATGTTGTATCCTTCTTTGTGGACCAGTTCAGCCTGGAACTCATGCTCCGCGCAGGGGCCCAGGTATTCCTTACCAGCGTCAACCAGCGCAACGACGACATCCTTATTCGGGATTCCGGCATATAGTGCGTTCAGGACCCTTTTCTTCGGGAAATTGCACTCCAACGCTCGATACGGAACGAACAGTACCCCAAACTGCCCTTCGCAGTCACATACGCAAAGTTCCAGCGGGTCGCCTTCCTGAATGCGCATCTGCCGACGAAACTCCTTGGGAATTACAATTCGTCCGAGGTCATCAATGCGCCGGACTACGCCTGTTTTCTTCAGTTCCATCTTTCAATTCTCCTTTACAAACAGTTTTTCGTTTCCGCTTACGACATCGGCGTACTGATATACATGGTTGTGGAACCCTTCGCCATCCGGGAAGTCCTTTACCACGATGTACCCTTCCCCGATACGTGCCGGAAGATTGTTGAACAGAAATTCTCTGAACGCTTCATCCCAACTCGGGATATCGGTCGGATTGGTCGCTTCACCGCTGGTATACCATTTGCCAGACGGCTTGTAGACATCAATGGATATATGAAGCATGGTTACGCCCCCTTTGCGCTACATTCCGGCCGGTTAGGGAACGTCCAGCCATACACATCGCCAATGAGGTCTCCCAGGCGATATGTAAGCTGCTCCATTAGGCTCTCATACTCCTGGCCCGTACGGGCAAGGTCCCATAGCGCCTCCTTCTGCTCCTCCGTTACCTCCGGGCGATAAGCACGGAACAGATAAGAGTTCGTTCCATCGTGATGAGCCTCCCGGATACGCAGGTCGCCGTCCTCATCCACATAGATGGTCAGCTCGCTGTCGCCGCTAACGTAGCTTTTAAGGCAGTCCGAGACCGACTTAGGCTCCTTCTCATGCGGAAGGACTCCAGAAAAGTGCCCATTCCACAGGCCGAGTTCAGCCACGGCGAAAATGCCGTTGGGGACCTCGATGTCCCTCAGATTGGCCCTTTCATCGTCCAGATAGTCGTTGTTGGTCTCATACATGATGTTGACCAATTCATCTTCACTTGCGTCAGGATATTCCTCCCGCAGGTCTTCCTCCCAATCATCAAAGTCGGGCGAAGAGTCCCAAATAATATGCTCTTCCATAGTGTTATCCTCCATTCAACAGGAATATGGTGCGTGCAGGTGAGTTTCCGGGTCAATGGTCTGGAGAAGCGCAGCCATCTCTTTCCGGCTTCCACGGGCGAACCAATAGGTCTGGCCGTTTTTCTTACCAATCAAGATGTGCTGATACTTCCCATCCAGTATGGTTTTCCCGATGATGGATAACTCCCACTTTCCTACTGTCCGCGTCAGACTGGAAAAGCCGCATCTTCTGCAAGAAGACGCGGAGATACCAGACTTATAGTAGTCCAGTTCGGAAAGTGTGTTTTCCCCGCAGCGAGGGCATTTACTGCCATAGTTTTCTAAACTCGCCATCTAAATACCCCCCTATCAAATCCGCTCAATGACTGCCTCGTCGTTTGCTACGTCAGGGAGGAAAGTCCCCATGTGCTTCGCGGGGATATAGAGAATGTGACCATCCCGTTCACTCTTGAAAATAGCCATCGGGGGGTCATAACCATCCCCCACCTCTTCCAGAACGAGAAGCACAAAATTTTCTCCCCGGTAACGATACCGGCAGTCTGCCTGGTAGTAACTCTTTGCCTCTTCCCAGGTCGCCTCGGCAATTTTCTCCGACGGCATGGTCAGGTTGCCGTTCGTATCCCGGAATCTCTTGTTACTCACAGAAATCACCTCTCCTTTTCTGCCTGTACCAATTTGTCAATGACCTTTTGGCACAGCCCATAGTCGCTATCTTTCTCGACATAGCAGCCGATATTGCGATGGACTGGATTTCCGAATATCCCCAAGTAGTACATCGTAAGGAACGCCTTGTCCTCCTCAAAAATGTGGAGGCTCACGCAGATGGGCTTTGTCCAATCCGCGTTTGCAATGTTGCACATGGAGAAGAGCTCTTTTCGGAGCTCTTCATCCATGATTTCAACATAGCACTCCTGACCGATGTGCCCATTTAGGGTCACATCGGTCTTTGCCTGCTCTTGGTGAGGGTCGTACTCCGGCGCTCCTCGCTTGAGCAGCTTGGAGCTGTCCAAGGTGTATGCACGGATTTTCATGCCGAAGCACCTCCGTCCACGACCCGCTCAAAGACGATGGCCTCGCCCTTGAGCACTTCGGCGTCAATGCTCTTCCAGACATTATTGTCTGCGAAGAAGAACTTCCCCCCTTTGCGGATGTACGGGCGCTTGGTCGTGTAGAGCCAGTGCTCTACAGCCTCATCCAGGCTCTCCCCTTCCAGGAGTTCAATCCGGTCCAGCATACGGCCGGAGCGGACTGTCTCCGGGATTTCCCCGCTGAAGTAGCGGTGAAAGTCCAGGATGAGCTCGTCTTCAGTCATGCCCCCCAGGACTCTGGACGCCTCCCAGCGTTCACGGCGGGCAATCCGATTGGCCAGAGTGGTCTCCTGAGTCCAGGAAATCCGCTTGACCAGAAGGACGATGGCTGCCGCAATCACAACGCCAGCAAGAAGCATCAGGCTGGTGGGAATGGTTATCATCCCCTGCTCCAAGCCTCCACAGACCGTGATGCCGCAGATGACCAGGACCACAAGGGCCAGGTCACAGGCGGCGTCGAGACGCTGGTAATTCTCCAGCTTCTTCATCAGTTTCTCTTTCATTCGTTAAAACACTCCTTTGAAGTTTGGTTTGTGTATATATAAAAAGGCAGTACACCGGGACGGTGTACTGCCTTGAGTCTGCTGAGAAAATATGTAGCTTAGTAGTTGAGATACTTCCTTATTTGATAGTATTATTGTACCATTTTCAAAGTTGGGGCGTCAAATCAGTCTCAATTCACGCACCCGCGTGGAGTGCGACTTTCTACCCATCCGGGAGTAACCGTCGAGGCCATAGCATTTCAACTCACGCACCCCGTGAGGGATGCGACCAATTCGCTTCTCCCGTAAGGGAAACGATGCGGGGATTTCAACTCCCACACCCTGTGAGGGGTGCGACGAGAAGGGACATCCGCCAAAACTGGACGTGCCTAATTTCAATTCCCGCACCCCGTGAGGGGTACGACTTCTTCAATATGTTGTAGGGATAGGAGCAATCGGATTTCAACTCACGCACCCCGTGAGGGGGGCGACCTCTAATGCACATAGAGAGATGTCCAGGAACAAATTTCAACTCCCGCACCCGCGTGGGGTGCGACAATAATTCGCCTGCATAAAGGAGGATTAACCATATTTCAACTCACGCGCCCCGTGTGGGGCGCGACTTCCGTTGGCGGTTTTCCCGATAACGGTGCCTATTTCAACTCCCGTACTCCGTGCTGGGTGCGACGTTGTGTCAGTACAATACACTTATGCTCGAAACTGATTTCAATTCACGCACCCTGTGAGGAGCACGACGCAAAATCCATCAAATGACCACCTGCGTCATTTCAACTCACGCACCCGCGTGGGGTGCGACCTGTGACTGCCGGGCGGCGTGCCGAACAGCAGCGATTTCAACTCACACACCCCGTGAGGGGGGCGACCATACTTAGTACCGGCAGCACCCTTGCCAAACAAATTTCAATTCCCGCACACCGTGTTGGGTGCGACGCCAGATGACGCTTGCTTGTTTTAATTCACGCACCCCGTGAGGGATGTGACGCATTAACCGCGAGTATTGTAGCGTCTTTATGCTCATTTCAATTCCCGCCCCCGTGAGGGGTGCGACTTGGATGAGTAGATTGATGAGGAGTATCGGCGATTTCAATTACCGCACCCCGTGTCGGGTGCGACCTATATCTGGTGACAGGATACTTGTTGCCATTTCAACTCCCGTGCCTCACACGGGGTGTGACGGCCGTAAAATAATGTGTCTACTCTTCCGCCCGATTTCAACTCACGCACCCCGTGAGGGGTGCGACGTTAATCAGCGTAGATGGCCTGAGGGACTGGTTCATTTCAACTCACGCACCCCGTGGGGAGTGTGACAAGGCGTCCATGCTTTCCATACCGTTGCTTTTTATTTCAACTCACGCACCCTTGCAGGGTGCGACGCCTTGAATCTTCTAGTAACTATATTTTTAGGTTTATTTCAACTCACGCACCCTGTGAGGGGTGCAACGTCTGGACAGAATGGACAGTTTTTTCAACTCACATCCCGCAAGGGAGGGCGACCCTGGAAGGCATCATAATGCCCCGGCAAAATGCGATTTCAACTCGCACATCCCATATTCAAAACTACCCATAAAATTTTTCAATTCTCGCATCCCTGTTAGGGGTGCGACGAGAAGGGACATCCTCCAAAACTGGACGTGCCTAATTTCAACTCACGCACCCGCGTGGAGTGCGACTATAACAATGACGCCCCCTATCTTCTCGAACGCAGAATTTCAACTCACGCACCCGCGTGGGGTACAACAGGATACCTGGTCCGGTCCCCGCGTTGGCGGACTATTCCAACTCCCGCACCCCATGTGGGGTGCGACACGACGGGCAGCCGTATTAGTCGTGCTTCGAGATACATTTCAACTCACGCACCCTTGCAGGGTGCGGCTCTACCGGCTCCGCCGAGACCATGCCCAGGAGATATTTCAACTCCCACACCCATGCAGGGTGCGACCAGGGGTACAGTTGCCGAAAAGGTATCAAATGACAATTTCAATTCCCGCACCCCGTGAGGGGCTGTGACATGAAAAAAGGTATATTATAAATAGGATTAAGATTTCAACTCACACACCCCATGTGGGGTGCGACCCACGGATACGCCCAGCCGTGACTACGCATTTGAATTTCAACTCATGTACCCCTTACGGGGTGCAACGGCGCAAGACTGATTGAGAGTTTTAGTTCGCCAAATTTCAATTCCCGCACCCCATGAGGGGTGCGACGCTACGTTCACTGCCAGGGACACGAATGGTGTAATTTCAACTCCCGCACCCCATGAGGGGTGCGACGCGCGCAGGAACATGCCCACTACCTCATACACATAATTTCAACTCTCGCACCCCGTGAGGGGTACGACGGCCTATTGCAGCCGGATTACGCAGACCGGTCCGATTTCAACTCCCGCACCCCGTGAGGGGTACGACATATCAGTCACCGAGCAGCACCCCCACAAGACGATTTCAACTCCCGCACCCCGTGAGGGGTACGACCGCAAGATTTTGTATTTGTTTTCCTGCTGAGAACATCTATTGCGATGTTCCTATTTGTAATACCATACGGCAAATCAAAAAAAGCAATTTTTTAATATAAATTGGGGTGCGAACCCCCACAGTCATCCCTGTGTGTTGCTTGTTCGCACCCCAAACCGGATATTACTCGCGGACCTCGATAGAGACACCGGCAGGCAGGTCGATATCATCCACCGTTACCTTATAGTCGCTGTAGTTGCGAATGGGTTTCCCGGGGTTGACTTCCTCCACATGAACTCTCTCATACAGCTTGTGGGAGGGCGCGTTGCCGTACTTGCTTTCGTGTTTGAAAATGACCAACTTGCGGGTGGCCATTTCAGCCCGGCAGGCCGACTTGTCGAAGTCAAACATATTCATGATGGCATCCCACAGCAGGTTCAGGTCCTCCTCAGAGAAGCCGGTGTACTTCTGAGCCAGGGTGGGAGAAACACTGCCGGTACAGATAAAGAGGCCATAAGGAATGATGGGCTTCTGGCCAAAGGTTCCTTCCTTCTTCTTGATTTCGTCCTCGGTCGCCACGGCAGTCCGAGTGATGGACAGCTCCCGCAGCTCCACGGGGCTCACACTCTCCGCCATAGCAATCTGCACGGGACCGCGAATCGTGCCGCAGTTGAGGTTGGCGGACTGGAACTTCGTCATGACGCCGCCAAAGGTGCGGATATCATAATAGTTCTCGCACATGAAGTTGCGAAGAACATCATCCACCTCCGGGTGGCCCTTCTTGTACTCCGCAATGCTCCCCTTGATGCAGCCCGTCGCCGCAACGAAGCTCTCCATATCACGGTCATTCAACGTCTGGCCGCTCTGCGGCTGAATGTACATCTTGAAGCCAGGAACGCCCTCACGCATCAGCGCAACGTAGTTCCGAATCTTCCGCTTCAGGCTGACATCCGTCACCAGGCAAAGGCCCGTCTCAGGGTCGATTCTGGGCTGATTACCCGCATCAGGGTCGCCGTTCGGGTTGCAGTTTCTGCAGTCGAAAATGATGATGAAGTCGTACTTGTTCTGAATAGCCTGCTTGATGATTTCCATAGTTGTCGTTCCTTTCTTTCCTCAGAAATTTTAGTTTTTTGTTTGCGTTGCTGCATTGTGCTGTAGCAATTTTAGCAACGCCATCTGTAGTTAATTTCCCGTTGAACTAGAAATTTAGTTCTTATGATATTTTAAGCGGCACTGTCTCCTGCGCCATCCGGGTCATCATCGGGTTTCTTCCGATAACTCTCCTGCCGGGCGTGATAGTAGCCAAGAGCAAAGAGGCTGGATTCCTCTCGACTGAACATTGTGGGAAGCGGGTCAGACCCAAGACGGTCCATGATACCGCCAATCAACTGGTTGTAGTAGACAGCCAGCCCTGCTGTGTCTGACTTACGTTCCAGGGAGGAAATGTGATGCTGGCCCTTGGCGAAGATGGACGGGAAAACGCTGGCTGGGCGGGTCATAGCAGAAGTGAAGAAAGAGTCTCGAATGCTCCGGTTGACTTTCTTCATCGCTGACTTCTGGAGCTTTTCGTAGTGCCAGAACAGTTGTCCCAGCAAATACGCCTTATCGTTGCAGTTTGGATTGATTGCCACAGTTGCTGCCTCCTTTACAGATTCTGAGTTGCTGTTTTTCAGCAGATACATCTTGATAGCCGCCATCCGGTTCTCAGAGAGCCCCCCATCCTCCCGAATACGCAGGAGCAGCAATGACAGAAGCTCTCTGGGGTATGGGGTGTTCGTGATGATTGCTCGGACAAGACTGTCGTACATATCCGCAGGAACTTCTCGGTTGTCCTTCCCTACACACTTCAATGCGTCCAAAAGCTGATAGATGTTGGGGGTGGCGGTTTCCTTGTCATCCCTGGACGAAATGATGGTGGCCCGTTTCAGATGCGCACGAAGGTTTTCCAGCATCTGCCCAAAGGTGCAGTGCTGAAACTCCGTCAGTGCGAATCTCACATTGTGATTCCGAAGGACCATCACGTAGAAATCAGCATTGAGGTCTTCAAGCTGGTCTGCGTACTTCTCTGCAGACTCGTTTCCGCTCAGGATGGAAGTGACTGTATGATAGAGGGCCTCGTCCTCCTCGGAATCAAAGTCACCCTCCTGGCGGCCAAACCCAGCCATTGAGAACGCTGTGGCCAGCGAGTTGTCCTCATCATGAGCAGCCCAAAATACCAGATAGGAGTTCCCGATGATTTTATAGTGGCATTTAGTGGTAAGCAGATACTTCAGCGCATTTCCGTACTGCTCTGTCACCAGAAGCGAGACTGGTGCGATGTACCCCTGTTGCTTGTCATACCAGTTATAGGCACAAACATCGTAGTTGGTCCCAAAGGAGACCAGCGAAATCCCTGTTCCACGAGCCATCGGCACTCCGGTGGTTGCCGGGTGGACCCGGGCAATCGGAACATTTTCCTCGCCTGTGACCAGGCAGGTGCCCATAATGATATCGCTCCCGGCAAGGACCCGCGTCTGATAGTACTTATCCCAAGCCGCCGCAATATCCGGGTCTGCATGGGCGTAGGTATCGTCTTCAAACCGGAACACCAGGTTGCTTGCCGTCAGAATCGCATCCAGGTTTTCCTTGATGCAGTCCATATCGAGCGCCTTCTGCGGGTCCCACTTTGCAAAGAACTCCCAGAGTGCAGTTGCTTTGGGGGAAGAACCCAAGAGAGGTCCCAGGATTTCTTCATGCAGGTACTTCGCGGAACGGTGCTTTGCAACAACTTTCTCCGGCGACTCTTTCTCCCCAGCCAGTCCCAGAAGATAGGACGCATTGTCGCAGGCGAAGAACGGCGTAGGCCCATTCTGGTGCTTGGTGCGGTACGGAACGCTCATAGTAGGATACTTTGTGACGGTCTTCTTTTTGAGCGGAACCTGATATCCCAAGGACACGACATTGATAAGGCGTCCGTCAGACCCGATGATGATAGCGAATTGGACAGGTACGCTGGACCAGCCCGACTTGGGAATGACACCCCTGTCCACAAGCTCTTGCCCGTAAGCGGCCAGTGCGTCAAGCACCATGCCCCATCACCTCTTTTCTGGATGGCACCCGGATATATCCATTCTCCATGGTCGGGTAGTAGAAGTACTGGCGGACATTATCCGGGTTGCTGTAATCGGCATCAAAGAACATCCGACCCAACTGAATCTTCGTCCCGTCGTATACCGACCGGCGCTGAGACTCTCTCTCGTGAGGGCCAAAGAAGGCTGTGCATTCCTTCATCCCCAGATAGGGCGTCCGCCAGGACTGGCCATGTTCCACCCGGCGCTTAAAGATGTCAATGATTTTGGTCAGGTTGTACTCCTCTTCCATCTCATCGAGATTGGGCTTGGGAACGACCGCAGCATACACCGTATAGTAGACATCGCAAAGGAAAGTAGAGCATCTCTGCTGTCTGGGCATTGATGCCGGGACGCTGAGGGAGGGTCCTTCGCCGGTTTCCAGTACGCTCTCCATCGTTTTCAGCGCATTCCCGCTCCGCATCACAGAGCTGAGTTCGTTCCGCGTAATTGTGCGGTGCTTGACACGGTTGTAGACCTGGATACCAGTGACCTCGTAGTCAAATGTTGGGTGCCAGTAAATACTCTGGAGCAAATTACGGAGGCTGGAAGGTGTTGGCACTTCATAACTATATCGTTCAACTTTGCATTCCGGCCTCGTAAAAAGAGCAAACTTGCCCCAAACATCCATACTGACATGGCCGATTTTATCTTCCAAATAGAATCACTCCTTTTCGCAGAATTTTTGCGTGTATTTCGTCCTCTCTTGACTTCGGCAATATTATACCATTTATCAATATATTAGTCAATGTTTATTTTGTGGGTAGTTTTTCTGCCACACAGGAATCTACAAAACTAAATCCAAATTCAATATAGCAAAGGGCCCCGCCACATTAGATGTGACAGGGCCCTCTCAGAGGCAAATATATCCGGCTACTCACAGCAGCTCGTCGTCAATTTCGTCCAACTCTTTCGTCAGGTACTCAGCCAATGCAGATTCAACCACGCTGGACTTCTCTCCGGTCCGCCCCAGGAGCCGTTCCCTGGCACACCGCCGGTCAATCGCGGCGACAAGCCGTGTGTCAAGCCAGTAGGAGACATGCACCCGTCCATTGCTGTTGACCTTTGAGCCACCAAAATACCTGATTTCCTGCTTGGCAGCGGGCTTTCTCCCTCTCTTAGCCTTCGGTGCTGGCTCCTGAGCAGGCGGCTCGGCCACCTCCTGAGGCTCAGTAGGCTTCTCCGGCTTAGGCTGTACCTCTTTCTTTGCCTTTGCAGGCGGCTTTGCCGCCGTCTTTTTGGCCGGGGGATTCTCTTCCCTATCCTCTCCACTAGGGTTGTCCTCCACCGGCTTCGTACCGCCGAACATCCTGGCAAACAGGTCGTCGACATTCGGCTTCTCATTCTGTGCCATAATCAAACCTCCTTGAGCATCTCGTTGGCCAAGGACGTGTAGTCCAGGACGACCTTGCTGTCGGGACGGCTCACAACCAGGTCCTTGGAACTGCTCTTGGCCTCGCGTACCGCGACAGCGCCACGGATAAACGTCTGGAACACCTTGGTGTGGAGCATATCCGCAACCCTCATAGCGAGTTCCAGCATGGTCTTGCTGTTGTTCTGACGCGGGTCAAACTTGGTGAAGACAATCCCCAGGATTTCGGGGTTGACGCCGCAGTACTTCTTCACATTCCGCACGGTATCACTGAGCTGGACGATGCCGTTGATGGAGTCGCAGTCCGCGTCCGTGGGAACGAGAATCCCATCTGCCGCCACGATGGCGTTGACCGTCGGGACACCGAGGGAGGGCGGCGTGTCAATGATGATGTAGTCGTAGTCATCCTTGAGGTTCGCTTCCTCAATCGCGTCCCTCAGTTTGAAATACTTGCCTACATCCGTCATCAGTTCCGCCTCCAGCCCGGCCAGAATGATACTGGTGGGCAGGATGTCAAACCGCTCCAGGTGCTGGATAGCGTCCCTTGCAGACACATTGCCTTTCAGAACCTCATAGACCTCATGGCCCTCGGTCGTAGCGCCGACCTGCTTGCTCAAACTTCCCTGCGGGTCCATATCGATAGCCAGGACCCGATTGCCCTTCTGCTTCAGAACCGATGCCAGAATCGCGGTAGTTGCGGTCTTAGCGACTCCGCCCTTCTGATTCGCAATACAAATCACTTTCATGGTGCAGCACTCCTTTCAAAGTTCGGTTTCCATTTTCTCACCGTAACAATATTATACCATATAACATTAAAATAATCAATATTAAAATCTTAAGTGCTTTAGTTCTTTTGTGCCAAAGCACTTTTATACTTAACTATTATCAAGAGGTGCTCATGCTCTGATGCCTACCATATCAAATTGGATTATGCAATTTATTTGACCTTTTTATTTCTATGTGGTATCTTGTAGAAAAGGAGGGTTTTCCATGCTCACCCAATTTTTTGAAAGTGCAAAGACCTTCATTTCTACCCTTACAACAGACCAACTCGTTGCTATCTTCATCGCTGTCTTGGCAATTTCATGTGCGGTGAAACTAATCAAAACCGGCCTGTCCGTTATTCTCTCCATTATCGGACTGCTTGCTGTACTCTATTTCTTCGCTCCGGGCCTTTACTATGAACTCTTTGAGTTCCTGGGACAGCTCTGGCACACCCTGATTGGCTGACATACAGGTCTTTGCAAAAAACAGGCGTTCTGATTAAATTCAGAACGCCTGTTTTCCGTATTACCGCCTGAGGGACTTCCGCAATTCTCTCATATCCTTGCCGCCCTCTTTCAAAGCGCCGCTGTTACGGTAGGCCCATGCCAGATACCGTCCCCCCTTCCACCAGAACTCGCTGCTGGCTATCAGCAGCATGGTGATAAACAGTGGCTGATATGTATTGGTGAATGTGATGGCCTCACCGGCAGAAATTCCGCTGTATGACTGCAGAAGCACATCAGCCAGGAAGAGCAAGGCCATTCCACCGGACATACTCTGGAGGGCATATTTGATGTGCCGCCGCCGGATGCTGTATCGCTCTGGCGGGTTATTGAGTTCAACAATAACCGCGCCGATAAAAAGGCACAAGGTCGAACCGATAAGGAATACCGTGACCCACCCCTCATACACGGCGGTGAGTTCTGTCACATGATAACAGCTTACCACTATGAAGGCCGCCGCCACGACCAATAGAAGCAGAGCCGCGAGTTGACCAGCCAAGGAGCGAAACTTTCTGGCTGATTCATATTTCTCCCGGTTCAGGAAGAAAGCCAACAGCAGTCCGCCTGACAGGATGTATGAGATGATGAACGGCAATGTATTACGCATTTTTCGCCTCCAGTATATCGGCCGCCAGGCGGAATCTGAGCCCGCCGCAGTTCGGGCAGGAATAGTTCCAGGAGTTCAGCCCGGATTTCAGCACCTTCACAATACGGCTGTCTTCCGCATGTTCTGTGATGGCACCACATCTGCAGCATTGGACCAGGCAGGTCGGGCCTTTCACTTGTTTCTTTGTCGCCAGCGGCTCCAACACGTTCAGGTTATAGGTATAAGGAGACGGCCTGCAGTCGACCATAGCGCATACCCTCTGCCACAGCGGCCCGTGGCCGGAACCTCTCAACGATGCCGGGCCAAAAAGCAACGCGGCCGCCGCATGGGCGTACTCGTGTCGGATAACATCTATGCAGTCTGTCTCTGGCAGCCAGTCCAGATAATAGAGGTTGAACATGAACTGAACTGGGATGGCGCTGTGGCTGGTGAACTCACACATAGCCACTGTTTTCCCCTTTTGCCTGTATCGCTTAATTGGCATATAGGTTGTGTCAAGGCCGCAAATCCCATCCAATCTGCGGTACTCTTTTTGAATTTCCTGCGTCTGAAAGAACATTTTGACCACCTACCGCACTTTTTGTTACTATTGTGCCATTCTTTCGACGCGGAAGCAAATTTTGAATTGACAGTGCCAAGGTGCTTAAGCACCTTGGCACCTATTTAAATTGTCTCAGTGCTCAAAAATTCCGTGACCCAGCGAAAGCCCTGAATAAGCATCTTGGGAAGTTCCTTGCCCTCAAAGCCGTAAAGCCCGCACGAAACGAACGGATGCACTTCAATCACGACAGTAGACGGTTTTCCAGAATAAAGGTCTGCGGCAACCGCTACATCCAGCGTATAGGCGGCCGGGCAGGAGGTGTACTCCCTCACCATTTGATAGACCACGGACTTATCCGGCATAACCCAAGGGTCTCCCAGGTAGTGCTTGACTCCGGCAATCCGTTCATTGAATACGAACACCCGCCACTCCGAAAAGATGTTCAGCACCTCCGAGATATACATTTCCTTATCGGATGGCAACGTATCCTTTCTAATATCATAGACCCCGGTGTAGTCGCATTTGAGTTGCGATGCGCTTTTCAGAAAGATTTCCTCTGCTTCCCACTCGCTGGCCTTGTCCCGCAGTTCCGATTTGCTGCTCACGAGCGCATCTTTACGGCCAAGGTATTCCGGGATGTCCAGTTGGATTGGGACGAGCAGGGGCACCATCTTTTCTATGCCGTACATCTTTCGGAGATATGCCTCAACGAACTCAATGCTCCCCACCGGGACCTCGAATACACCGGGGTCTGTCAGATACGGGAACATGTCCCGCTTCATACTCTCAAAGGTCTTCAACTGCATCAGATAAGGAGCCTCATCCTGATGCAGCCAGTTCTGCTCTTTGAGCACTTCACAGACCGTGGCACAGTCCGCACTCATGGTTCCATCCCGGTTTTTCTGAATGATAAATCGATACTGCATAGTCTAATCACCTCTAGGACAAAGGTGGGAACTGCCTCCTTAAATTTCGAGCAAAACAGCTATTAAAACAAGAGCGCACAGAACACCTATTGCCACATTCACCCAACTGCTATTTATCCAATTACCTGTACTTTTAATTCCATAATGTTGGCCTTCCGCCCTTAGCTGTTCGACTTTTGTCAAATCTTTCTCTGCCTTCGCCCGCAATATTTCCTCGTATAGTTTTTCAGAGTACTCTGCGAATGCTGGCAATACGATACGGTCTTTTCTACCGAATGGAACATACCCGCGTGTGATTTCCCATAAGACCACCTCGGTGCTTAGAAAAAGATATTTCGTTCCCACCTTTTCCTTCGGTATCCCATAGGCAAAAAACGTCCCTGTCAGAGTGCTTCTACTCACGCCGTATCTACCCATGAGGTATGGTATATCCCAAAACTCTTCTCTCACATTTAGTACGCTATCCAGGGCCTTGCTCATATGCTAGAAACACCCGCTTCCTGTTCGCTCTTGACCCGAGCCAGCATTCTGCAAGGCTTTCCATCGTCCAGAATCCGCTTTGCAATTTCCTGGGCATACTTATACTTTTCAGGATAGGCCAGCATGAGCGCCATGTATTTGTTCTCTCCGCTCTGCCGGGTTCCAAGGAAGTCACCGGCACCACGGATTTTCAGGTCTTCTTCCGCAATCTCAAAACCATTTGTCGTTCGGACCATCGCATCCAGGCGCATACGGCCTTTCTCACTCTGGTCTGTGCTCTGGAGGACACAGTAAGACTGAAGGTTGCTGCGGCCAACACGGCCCCGGAGCTGATGCAGCGAGGACAAACCGAACCGCTCGGCGTTGGTAACGACCATAGTCGTCGCGTTCGGTACATTGACGCCTACCTCGATAACTGTGGTAGCGATGAGCACATCAATCTTCCCGTCCTTGAAGTCTGAGATGATTTCCTCTGTCTCCGCCTTACTGTTCCGGCCGGTCAGAGTAGCAATCCGAACGCCGTACGGCCCGAGTGCCTTCAGGTAGATGCTGCTGACTTCTTCTACGGACAGCACACCTTCTACATCGTCGCTGGGGTCAATCATGGGGCAAACAACGTAGGTCTGGTGGCCGCGCTTTGTCTCTTTCAGGATAAAGCGGAACACCTTATTCTCATCAGTGGCAATCCCTGTGATGACCGGCTTGCGTCCCTCTGGCATCGTCACAATCGTGTAGAGCTGCACAGCAGTCCCATAGATGACCTGGGCCAGGGTGCGAGGAATCGGGGTCGCACTCATCGTGATGCTGTGTACCCCTGCGGCCGCTTTCTCAATGAGCGCAGTCCGCTGGGCCACGCCGAACTTATGTTCCTCATCCGCCACAGTAATGGCCAGATTGTGATAAGTCACGTTCTTGCTGATGATGGCGTGGGTGCCTACCACGAAGTTAGCCTCCCCGCTCTCGATAGCCGCCAGCACAGCCTTCTTCTCTTTGGCTTTCATCTCTGCCCCGCCTAGATAGACTGCTTTGAATCCAAGAGGCTCTACCAGAGCTTTCAGGTCTTCATAGTGCTGGCGGGCCAGCACCTGTGTCGGAGCCATCAGGACAGCCTGGTATCCGCTATCGACAAAGGCGGCCATCAGGAGAAACGCCACAATCGTCTTGCCGCAGCCGACGTCGCCCTGCACGAGGGCATTGATGCGCTTTCCGCTCCGGGCGTCCTCAATCATGGAATCAATCGCTGTTTTCTGGTCTGCGGTCAGTTTGTAAGGCAGACTCTCCATGATACGGTTGACTGCACCCAGCGTTTTCACAGAAAAGGCACTGCCGAGGGCAGAGTTCCGGGAAGCGTACTCGTTGTTCAGAGCAAAGTACAGGAGGTCGTCAAATAGCATACGGTCCTGCCCCTGCTGAATCTGCTCCATTGTCTTGGGAAAATGCAGGTAGTAGAGGGCTTTCTGAATGGGGAGCAGTTTCTCCTCCGCAACCAAATCATAGGGGCAGGTCTCAGAGGTGGCCTCCGGGATACCCACAGCCACCTGCATTTTCTCGGTCAGATATTCCGCGCTCATACCCGGAATCTTGGGATAGACGGGCAGAATGCGCTTACCTTCGCTGATTTTAGGCTCGAACAGCTCCGGCATCGTGGCGGAGTAGTTCTTGTACTTCTCGTCATAGACGAGCTTGGCACAAATATAGACATCGCGGCCAACACAGGCGCTGGTTTTATTCAGCATATAGTTCTGCCGGAACCATTTGACCAGCAGTTTTTCGCCAGTCGGCTGGATGGTGCAAAACGCAATCATCATGGGTGTGCCGTTGTGGTAGGAATTGACCCGCGTTACCGTGGCAATCAGGCAGGAGGTCTGGTCCTCCGGCAGGATGCCGGTCTCCCGGCTGAAATCGTTGTATTTCCGAGGCAGGAACCGCACGAGGTCCTCTACGGTGTAGATGCCTTTACGGTTGAACTGATGTTCTTTTGCCTTCATAATCCCGAGGTAGGACAGCTTCATGGTGGTCCCCCCTCCTTTCTATCGGAATGGCCCGTTAATGGGGCTTAAAATCTTGCAGCATAATTTGTGTGGTAGTCCGGCCCTGAAATGTGTTCTCGCCAATCGTACCCACCATATCAATGGACTTTGGCTCCCCTTGCTGAACATACTGGCCAGCCAGGCCGAATGCCACAGCAGCGAAGTTCTGGCCCGGGAATTTGATATGAGACTTGTCTGCTCCCATATAGAACGGAGCATCGACCGCAAACTGATTGATGCGGCACACCGGATTGGGAACCCCCTGGCCCAGGGGCTGGTACTTCTTGATAACCTCCAGAGCCGCAGGCACATCCTCAGGAGCCAATACTACATCGTACAGGACGTACTCACCGCCGCCGGAGGTCTGGTAGTCCTTGAAATATGCCCGCACCTTCTGCCGGAATTCTTCGATGTCACTCTGCATGAGCGAGATACCCGCCGCCCCGGCGTGGCCGCCATAGGTCGTAAAGAGACTGCTCATGGTGTCCAGCATGTCCTTGATGTGGAACTCCCCATAGGTCCGGGCAGACCCCTTCACAATGCCATTCTCACCCCGCACCATGACGATAGCCGGGCAGTGATATGTAGAGGCCAGTTTCCCTGCGACAAGGCCAACCAGTCCTTCCGGCATCTCAGGTTCAAAGACCACGACTGGAGCAATTTCGTCTGGGGCCTTGCTCAGCGCCTCCTGGATTTTCTTCATCCAGGTGCTCACCTGAGTCTGGCGTTGCTTGTTGATTTGAACCATCTTGGCCCCATAGGTCTGGGCCTCAATCGGGTCGTCACACATGAGCATCTTCAAAGAAGATGTGCCTCCGGCGTTGTAGAGCCGTCCAGGGGCATTGATAAGGGGAGCAATGTTGTAGGATACCGTCTCCACAGAGAACTCATTGCCATTGCAGCCGATGGTGAGAAGCTGGCTAATGCCCTGCGACAGCATGGCCCGGCCGCTGTTCACCAGGGCAATGCCGTCCATAACGATACGCCGGTTGTCTCCAATCAGGGGCATAGAGTCCGCAATCGTGCCAAAGCAGGCAAGCACCTGGATATCATTCAGGAGCTTTTCCGCCATGGCCAGTGGCTCGTCCAGCAGCATGTATTCAGCCAGTTTGAAGGCCAGGCCCGCACCGCAGTACTCTGTAAACTCGTTCAGGTCAGGGTGTAGATACGGGTCCACGACCGCAATCGCGTTCTTCGGCTCCCGGCCATCCGGCAGATGGTGGTCCAAGACGACGACGCCGTTTCGGCCTTCTTCCACCGCCTTGTCCAGAACGTCTCCGGCGGCAATGCCGTTATCGACTGTGATGATGAGGGTGTTCTTTACGCCAGCCAGGATTTTCTCAGAAACCCCATAGCCGTCCGTGAACCGCTTGGGAATGTAGGTGCTTGGCTCCACTCCATAGTAATTGAGCAGTTTGGTCAGGATGGCCGTGGAGGTAATCCCATCCACGTCGTAGTCCCCAACAATTTTGACGGGGATTTTATTTTCAATGGCGAACTGAATCGCCCGGGCTGCTTCCGGGATGCCGTCTACGCAGTCTGGCGGGACAGTATCCGGGGACAGCAGCTCTAGCTCCGTCTGCCCGGACATGCCCAGAATCGCATCTTCAATGCTTTTATACTGATTGGGATTTTGAATCCACTCCATACTCTCTCCTCATTCCCTCTGTGCGCAGACATCCCTCCGGTATGCCATATATGCCTTCGCACAGATGCACTGCACGGAGCCGCCTGCACAATACTCGCAGAACGGCAGGCTACCGCAGGGAGTCTCTACTCCGATAATCTCTCTATTCGTTGTTCTGATGTAATCCTCCAACGCCTCAATGGCCTCAGTGCTTTCTGGACTATCATTCTGTGGAGCTTTGTCATCTTCGCCAGTCTGGGTCTCCCACTCATTGGTCCACTCACCACTTGCCCTCCGGCTCTCAATGACTGCCAGTTCATCGCACCGTTCATTGTACTGGTTTCCGGCGTGGCCCTTTACCCATACGAATGTGCAGATATGCTTCTGCGTAAGGGCATCCAGCTCCTTCCACAGCTCCTCGTTCTTAAGGGGGCCATCCTTCCGCTTCCAACCGTTCTTTTTCCAGCTTTTCAGCCAGTACTTATTGAAAGCGTCCGTGATGTATTTGGAGTCTGAGAAAATCTTCACGATGTGGGGGCCACGTAGAGATTTCAGACCATTGATAACGCCCAGCAGCTCCATCCGGTTATTTGTTGTGGATGGGTCTCCGCCGCTCATCTCCTGTGTGGTGCCACCAACTATCACGATAGACGCCCAGCCGCCAGGGCCGGGGTTTCCAAGACATGAACCATCTGTATAGATAACAGCCTCTGGCTTGACGGACATATTTCGACTCCTCCCTACTAAGCTCTTTGGTGCTTAGGTGCTTTCTGTTTACTCGTATATTATACCATATTTCATTATTTTAGTCAATGTTGTAATGAATATTTTGCTAAACTTATCAGCCTGATTTGTTGAAAAGATGTTGTCATTTTTCTTCCTTTTCGTCACTAATTTCAGAACTTTCTTCACTTTCACCCAGACTTCTGATAATACTTTTCAGCTTTTCAGGGACGGGCAGACCCGTTCGAATTGCATTTTCCAAAATGCTGATGCTTTCATTGACAATATAGAAAATGGAGGTCATGGTCTGTATTGCTCCGCCCTCTTTCAAAACATATTCATCAAGAATATGTGCAAGTGAGATGACTGCAAATGTCGCCATCTTTTTTGCAATGCCTTTAGCACCTATCTCGCTCGATAGGCTTCCATTGTGGATAGCTGCGCACACGCCAGTAATATAATCCAGAACAACTAAGGCAATGACAGCATAGAGCCAACTATCCGGGATTCCATAAAATATTTGAACAATGTTTCTCATTTTACACCTCAAAATCGGGGATTGTAAAAGGCGAGCGGCTCTCGGAGAAAGCCGCTCGCCTTTTATTGGCAAATTCTGTAGAACCTACTATATTTTTTGAACGATTTACAGAATCCAGCCGCCTCCGCCGTGGGAGGAGGATTCAACATAATCAATCAGAACGCCGGTTTCAGGCAGCGGCTGGTTCCACTTGTACTGCCGCAGATTCCAGTCGTCGAAATCATATTCTTCAGGCTCGAAACCCTGGTCTGTTTCACTCCAGTCATTGTCGCAAACAAACATATACCGCTCTGTAGCACTATAGCTACCACGGATGTACTTGCAGACGGCTTTCGAACCATAAACGCCCAGCTTATAGTCAGTGTCTTCCAGAATTTCAAGAACTCCCTGGACATAAGGAACGACGTTCGTCTCAATCTGGCCCTTCAGTACATCTGTATCAACACAGAAATAAATCGGATAGCCGCCCGGCACACCCAAATTCTCCGCCAACTCGACTGCCTCTCTCGCATCAGCCTTTCCATTGGCTTTAGTGAAGTGGTTAATGTCGTTGCCTGCAGCAGCCTCATAGAGAGCGACAATATAGATTCCCTTGCCGTTCAACTTCTCAATCTCAGCCGCCGTCAACTCGTCACGAACTTTCTCACGACGGTTAAGATAGCGGCCGATGAAGACATAGCCTTCATCCTTCAGTTCTTGAGCACGAGATTCGTACATGAACGTAGTTGCAGAATCACAGCCTTTAGCCATTGTATAAACTTCCTTTCTTCTATTTGTTTCAATATATCAAAACAATGAGTAGGTGCAACGGCCAAGAGGACTTAACGCATTAACCACTTGTCCAAGGCAGCTAAAACGGGCCACTATATCTACCTATTGTAATGACTGGATTATGGACCATGAATCGCCAAGGTCAAAAGATTCCATTTCCCATCTTTCTTCACCTTTCTGGACGAACATGACAATCTTATCTTTAGTTACTTCAATTCTTTGTACCACTGCTCTTTCATTTGGCATTTCTACCTGTTCCCAGCTCTCACCACCATCTTTAGTGATGAAGACAGGGGCGCCAACAAAGAGCTTTTCTGCAATTATCAGTCGGTCTTCATTTATGAAGCCAACAGCTCCTGGAACATATAAAATGTCCGGAGCATTCGTTTCTACCCAAGTGCTTCCACCATCTGACGTTTTATAGACATATGTATCGCCTCTGGTATATGTCACAACAAGCCATCCATCTGTCTGAGAAATGAGTGCTCCTTGTACATCAGGGTCCCCGCTCAAGGTCGTTGCCTCATTCCTTCCTCCCAGGTCCTGATTTTCCCACTCAGCCGGAGGTTGAAGAGCTTCGCCTAACTGGATGCGACTCCCCTGCTCATCCACAGACCAAGGGATTCCATCTTCCAAGATTATTTCCTGACGCTCCCAGTCCATTGTTTCACCTGATGCCTCAGGTAACTCTTGAGATTGGCTACATGCAGCAAGTGAGGCGGTGAGAACCAGCAGAAGAATGAAAACATCGATTCTATTCTTTTTTAGAGAAGTTCCCAACCTCTGGATGATAACAGTTGCGCTTTCACAAATAAACTTCATCTTTCAATTACTCCTCTTCATTACATTTTTCGGCAACTATTAGATACTGCTTGTTACTTGGATAGATAGCACCTCCTTTGACTGCTCTCATTATGTAAAACGTGGCAAGCCCAGAATATCGGACAGTCCGAATTATTACTTTTTTGTAAACAAGCCTCTATCGCATCACTTCTGTCTCCTAAAAAGCACAAAAGCGACGTTAAAACGTCGCTTCACATACAGACTATATAAAATATCGAACTTTCTAAAGATTATATGACAAAGTTAAATAAGGGGAAATGACTTGCCCGAATCTGAAAAGGTTGACTTTACATGATTGCAGCAGACGGGCAGACCCGTTCGAATCGCATTTTCCAAAATGCTGATACTTTCATTGACAATGTAGAAAATGGAGGTCATGGTCTGTATCGCTCCGCCCTCTTTCAAAACATATTCATCAAGAATATGCGCGAGTGAGATGACTGCAAATGTCGCCATCTTTTTTGCAATGCCTT
>UMDT01052887.1_pt1 | contig 67418 bp, 59 predicted proteins | sample 1964561 | NCBI WGS metagenome assembly UMDT01 (sample SAMEA4836001, study PRJEB28245) | human gut metagenome | biome: gut microbiome; material: fecal sample | place: Denmark | collected 2008
CAGGCTCACGAGTGGATGACAGGTATGGGAGCACTTTATCTACAGAAGGCAGTCCCCGAAATAGCAACAATATTTACTACTCATGCTACTTCTATCGGCCGTTCGATTGCCGGCAACAATAAACCTCTTTACGATTATTTATTTGCTTACAATGGTGATCAGATGGCACGTGAGCTTAATATGGAGGCTAAACACTCCATAGAGAAACAAACGGCGCATCATGTAGATTGTTTTACCACTGTTAGTGAAATCACTAATAATGAATGTAAGGAACTGTTGGAGAAACCGGCGGATGTGATTTTGATGAATGGTTTTGAAGATGATTTTGTTCCTCAAGGACGTACCTTTACTGCTAAACGTAAAAAAGCGCGCGCCACTTTGTTGAATCTTGCCAATAAGTTATTGGGAGTAAATTTGGGCGATGATACTTTGATATTAGGAACCAGTGGGCGTTATGAGTTTAAAAATAAAGGTATCAATGTATATTTGGAAGCTTTGAATCGATTGACCCGTGACAAGAATCTGAAAAAAGAAGTATTGGCGTTTATTAATGTTCCTGGATGGGTAGGAGATCCTCGTGAGGATTTGGTAGAACGTTTGAAAAGCAATGAAAACTATACCACTCCGTTGGAATGTCCGTTTATTACTCATTGGTTGCATAACATGAGTCACGATCAGGTACTTGATATGATGAAGTATCTGGGTATGGCAAATTCGGCTAGCGATAAAGTGAAAGTTATCTTCGTTCCCTGTTATTTGGATGGAAAAGACGGCATCATAAATATGGAATACTATGATTTAGTGTTGGGACATGACTTGAGTGTTTATCCTTCATATTATGAACCATGGGGATATACTCCATTGGAAAGTGTTGCTTTTCATGTGCCGACAATTACTACTGATTTGGCAGGTTTCGGACTTTGGGTGAATTCACTGAAAGGCTCGTATAGTGAACTGAAAGACGGTGTGAAAGTGATTCATCGTTCGGACTACAACTATTCTGAAGTGGCAGACGTTATAAAGGACAATATATCGGTTTTTTCCGGTATGTCTGATACTGAAATCAAAGTGATACGTAAACGTGCTGCCGATATTGCGGAAAAGGCTTTGTGGAAGCATTTCATTAAATATTATTATGAAGCTTATGATGTGGCATTGCGCAATGCACAGAAGAGACTTTTATTAGGTGAAAATTGAATATAATATTAATATAATTAGAGAGACATGAAAATCAAGATTAGTAATGCAAATACTCCTACCTGGAAAGACGTTACAGTAAAATCACGTATTCCTGAGGAATTGAAAAAGTTAGAAGAATTAGCACGCAACATCTGGTGGGCATGGAACTACGAGGCAATTGAGTTGTTTAGAGATTTAGACCCGGCGTTGTGGAAGGAAGCCGGACAGAATCCTGTAGTTCTTTTGGAGCGATTGAGCTATGAGACACTGGAAAAACTGGCAAAGGATAAAAATATCCTGAAACGCATGAACGATGTATATGCAAAGTTTAGAGCTTATATGGATGTACAGCCCGACGCCAAGCGTCCTTCTGTGGCTTATTTCTGTATGGAGTATGGTTTGACACATGTTCTGAAAATCTATTCGGGTGGTTTGGGTATCTTGGCAGGTGATTACCTGAAAGAAGCATCAGACAGCAACGTAGATATGTGTGGTGTCGGATTCTTGTATCGCTATGGATATTTTACTCAAAGTCTTTCGATGGACGGACAGCAGGTAGCAGGATACGAAGCTCAGAACTTCGGTAGCTTACCTATCGAACGTGTGTTGGATGAAAACGGACAACCGATGGTTATCGATGTTCCTTATCTGAACTATTTCGTTCATGCTTATGTGTGGAAAGTCAATGTAGGTCGTGTTCCTTTGTATCTGTTGGATACAGATAATGAAATGAACAGCGAGTTCGATCGTCCTATTACTTACCAACTTTATGGAGGTGATTGGGAAAACCGTTTGAAACAAGAGATATTATTGGGTATCGGTGGCGTATTGATGCTGAAGAAACTGGGTATCAAGAAAGATATTTATCATTGTAATGAGGGACATGCTGCATTATGCAACGTTCAGCGTTTGTGTGATTATGTAGAAGGTGGTTTGACATTCGAACAGTCTTTGGAAGTAGTTCGTTCTTCTTCTCTTTATACTGTTCATACTCCGGTGCCTGCCGGTCATGACTACTTTGATGAAGGTTTGTTTGGTAAGTACATGGGTGGTTATCCGCAACGTATGGGCATCAGCTGGCAGGATTTGATGGATATGGGACGTATCAATCCGGGAGATGCCGGAGAACGTTTTTGTATGTCTACTTTTGCTTGCAACACTTGTCAGGAAGTAAACGGTGTGAGCTGGTTGCACGGAAAAGTATCTCAGGAGATGTTCTCAGGTATTTGGAAAGGCTATTTCCCCGAAGAAAGCCATGTAGGTTATGTAACCAATGGTGTTCACTTCCCCACTTGGAGTGCGACAGAATGGAAGAAACTGTATGCCAAACATTTTGCTCCCAACTTTATGGAAGACCAGTCTAATGAAAAAATTTGGGAAGCTATCTATAATGTGGCTGACGAAGAAATCTGGGCAACTCGTCAAGCTTTGAAGAACAAATTGGTAGATCATATCCGTAAACAGTTCAGCGAAAGCTGGTTGAAGAATCAAGGTGATCCTTCACGCATTGTTTCTTTGATGGAAAAGATCAATCCGAATGCGTTGATGATAGGTTTTGCCCGTCGTTTTGCTACTTACAAGCGTGCACACCTGTTGTTTACTGATATTGACCGTTTGGCTAAGATTGTGAACAATCCTGACTATCCGGTACAATTCTTATTTGCCGGTAAAGCTCATCCGCACGATGGTGCCGGTCAGGGATTGATTAAGAAGATTGTAGAAATCTCTCGTCGTCCTGAGTTCTTGGGCAAAATCATCTTCTTGGAAAACTATGATATGCAGTTGGCTCGTCGTTTAGTGTCAGGTGTTGATATTTGGATGAACACTCCGACCCGTCCTTTGGAAGCATCAGGAACATCAGGCGAGAAAGCTTTGATGAATGGTGTTGTGAACTTCTCTGTACTCGACGGATGGTGGTTGGAAGGCTACCGTGAAGGTGCAGGATGGGCGTTGACAGAAAAACGTACTTATCAGAACCAGGAGCATCAAGACCAGTTGGATGCTGCTACTATCTATAGTATTTTGGAAAATGAAATCCTGCCGTTGTACTATGCACGTAACCGCAAGGGCTATTCTGAAGGTTGGGTGAAGACTATCAAGAATTCTATTGCTCAGGTAGCTCCTCATTATACTATGAAGCGTCAGCTGGATGATTACTATTCTAAATTCTATACCAAAGAAGCTAAACGTTTCAAAGAATTGGTAGCTAACGACTATGCTAAAGCAAAAGAAATTGCCGCATGGAAGGAAAAGGTTGCCGAATTGTGGGATTCTATTGAAATTGTTTCCTGCGAAAAGAATGAAGAATTGGCAAGTGGTAACATCGAAACCGGTAAAGAATATACTATTACTTATGTAGTGGATGAAAAAGGACTGGATGATGCCGTAGGTATTGAACTGGTTACTACTTACACCAATGCTGAAGGTAAAGAACATATCTATTCTGTAGAGCCGATGGAAGTAATCAAGAAAGAAGGTAATCTGTACACATTCCAGTGTAAACACAGTCTTTCTAACTCCGGCAGCTTTAAGGTTGCATACCGTATGTACCCGAAGAACGTAGATCTGCCTCACCGCCAGGATTTCTGCTATGTTCGTTGGTTCGTATAATTCATTGAAATCACTTTTCTGTTTTAAAGCGATTTCATAATAATATAATAAGAGAGCCGGTCAGATTTGGAACCGGCTCTCTTTTCTATTATTCTCCTTTCACACATAACAGGTGTTGAAACGTCCTATTCAAGGGAATCCTGTGTGAAAGCTATCTTCCTTGTGATATAGAAAGGGAATGTGTCAAAACTATGGTCTATCCCATCATCAGCTGTAGGGGCAGGGTTTGCCTGCCCGAAGACACAAAGTCAACTGTTTTCGGGCGAGCGAACCTTGCCCCTACGAGCTAAACGACAGCATTATCCACGTTTTGAATTCAACCCCTTTCCGTTTATAAATCTTGCTTTTCTCTTATTTTAAGAGCTCGCTTAATTTTGCTTTAATATCTTCACCGCGCAGGTTGCGTGCTACGATGATACCTTCTTGATCAACTAAAACAGTGGCAGGAATAGAATTTACGCCATACAGTTTTGCACCTGCGTTGTTCCAGCCTTGCAAATCAGACATCTGCGGCCATGTGATATCGAGAGCAGTGATAGCTTCTTTCCATTTATCCAGATTGTTATCCAGAGAAACGCCCACGATACCGAAGCCCTTATTCTTGAATTCTTTGTAAGCGGCAACTACATTCGGCATTTCTTTGCGACAAGGTCCGCACCAGCTGGCCCAGAAATCAATCAATGTATATTTGTTCTTGCTTATGAAATCAGATAACTTCACTGTTTGTCCTTCAGGAGTATCCATAGAGAAATCGATGTATTTCTGACCTACAGCTGTCTTTTCTACAGTTTCAATATGCTTCTTCAGTTTAACGATACGGTCATTATTGGCAAACTGAGCAGGAATCTTTTCAACTAAAGATTTTTGTTTGTCCAATTCGAATGCGGCAGCATAAGAAGGAAGTAATTGTATACCTACTGCATTTGTAATGTTAGCTTCGATAGTGTTGAAGACCATATCCATGGCAATGCTGTCTTTCTTTTCTATTTCTTTCATTACGTTTTCACGCTGTTCGTCAGTCAAGGTAGAGTCAGACATTGCGCTACGATACATGTCATTCATTTCTTTGCTCATAGCGATGAAGTTATCTTTGAACTGCTGATAAGTATCATTGTTTGCAGTACCGCCGATTTTGTTTTCTTCGCCCAGTGCAACAGTGATATTTCCGTTTTCGAGGAAGAAATCGGCACGGTTACGTTTTCCGTCTTTTGCATAGATGATAAAGCAGTTTGTTGCTGTGTCCTGTCTTCCGGTGAATGTGAAAGTACCTCCTGCTACAGTGGTAGAATCCAATTTTACCCAGTCGCCATTCTTATATTCCTGCAAATAAATAGTGTCGCCATCGGCAAGACCTTCTACTGTTCCCGATACTTTGTAAGCGGGTGAATTGTTGCATGCAGTGAAAGCTAAGCTTCCTACAGCCAATAAATAAACTAATTTTTTCATTGTGATGATATTATAATTTGAACGCAAAGATAGTTACTTAATTAATACAGAAGAGAAAAAAAGGTTTTTATTTTCATCTGCTCATTAATAATATATAGAATATTATGTGTTTTTTTGCAGGATAATGTGACTGCGTTTGTTTCAAATGGTTATCTTTGTACCTAAATACCATTCGCAAAATGTTAATACCGAGTCTTGCATTAATTACTATCCTGTTTCTTTTGTTAGTATGGGCTACTATCAGAGAAAGAGTTATGGCTAAAGAAATAAAGTTGGCTAAGCAGTTCTACGCTGCCATCTGGAATAATGCCCATGAGTTTATATTCTTGATAGACAAGACTTCGCATGTCACCAAGACCAATTATTACACAGTTTGCAAGATGCCTCCCCGGGAAGACCGGAAATGTTTCGGGGAGATATTGCAGTGTCGCTATGCGCGTGAGGCAGATAACTGCAATAAGCACGAGAAGTGTCGTGACTGCATAATAAGGAGTAAGATAAGCGAGACGTTTAAGAGTCGCGGCAGCTTTAGCAATTTCGAGACTACAATGGATATTCAGATATCTTCCCATCTTGCCGGTCTTTACAGCATGATGGTTTCGGGTCGCTATCTGTCGCTCAATGGTCATGATTATGTGATACTTACCGTTCATGATATCAGTGAGGAGCGAGCTTTGAAGTCTTCATTGAAGCATAGTAATGAAAAATTTCTTTGTTTTTTCGATAATGTGACCGTAGGTTGTGCTATCTGTGATAAAGAAGGTAAGTTGATAGAGGTGAATGATACCTATGTGGAGTATATGGGATTAGAGTCAAAGAAAGATGCAGTCAGCCAACTTAATATTTATACTAATCCTTGTATTAACCCTGAGTTTAAAGAAATGATGAGGTCAGGCATCCCGGTATCGGGGGAAGTAAAATATGATTATAAAATAATTAATCAGGCATATGTAAAGAGTCGCCATAGGAATGTGCATTATTTTCGTTTTATAGTCAACTATCTGAGGGATGCAGCAGGTAATGTAGAGAATATTCTGATTATTTGGGTTGAAAATACTTTGATTCATAATACATTGCGTCAGAATAAGAACTTTCACGAGATGATTGGTGCATCTTCATCCGCTTCCAAGATAGGCTTCTCGTCCATCAACTTATTGAAGAACGAACAGCTGGTGACACCGGAATATCTGAGGAATTTGGGGATATCTGAAGAAATAGATTTGCGCACCATTTTCTCTCATATGAAATACGCGGATGAGGACGCATCCCGACAGCAGCAGGTATTTATGGATTACGTGGAGAAAGCTAAACATGAAAGGGTGGAAGCTTTAGAAAGGAATATATATTTGATAGTAAATGGCGAACCCAGGTGGATTAAGCAATACCTCATTCAGCAGACATTCGATCCGGATAATGGAAACATTGTTCTGTTGGGGGTAAATGTTGATATCAATGAGCAGAAGAAAACAGAAGAGGCACTGCGCAAGGCAAAAGAAAAAGCCGAAAGCTCAGATAAGTTGAAGTCTGCTTTTTTAGCAAATATGAGCCATGAGATTCGCACTCCTCTGAATGCCATTGTAGGCTTTGCCAATCTGTTGGTCTCTTCGGAAAATAAAGGGGATTCTGAAAACTTCAAGCAGATTATTGAGCAGAACAGTAACCAGCTTTTGCAATTGATAGGAGATATTCTTGATCTCTCGAAGATAGAGTCGGATACGTTGGATTTTGTGTGGAGTAATGTAAATATCAATGCCATGATGTATGATTTGGAAAAGATATTTCAAATGCGAAATGCCGCCAATCCTGATGTTGTGATAAAATGTGTGGCAAGTGTGGGCGACTGCGTGATACGTACAGACCGCCAGCGGCTGATTCAAGTGGTGTCCAATTTGATGACCAATGCCATTAAGTTTACCACACAGGGCAGCATTATTATGGGGTACGAAAAGCGGAAGGAAGAAATCTATTTCTATGTGAAGGATACCGGTTGCGGTATTCCGGAAGAAAATCAAAGTCAGATATTTGAGCGTTTTGTCCAGTTGGATAGCTTTAAACAAGGTACCGGTCTGGGACTTCCGATATGCAGCAGCATTGTCAGGGCAATGGGAGGTAAGATAGGTGTGAACTCTAAGCCGGGAGAAGGATCGACTTTCTGGTTTATATTGCCCGAATGTCCGCCGGTGAGAAACGAATCGGAATCACGAAAACACAGCTTTTGATTTTGTTGTCGCTTCCGGTTTATGAGCGTATATATGTATTCCCGGCATATTCCCGTTTCAATGTAGCTGATAATTATGATTATTTCTTTATCTTTGCCGACCGAAAATGTAGAGGCGTTTTTCGTCCGGTTACCAAAAGTAGTATGCAACAGTCTAATTATATAATTGAAGTCAAGAATGTATCCAAGTTTTTTGGCGATAAAATAGCATTGGATAACATTAACTTGTACGTGAAAAAAGGAGAATTCGTAACGATTCTAGGTCCTTCAGGATGTGGAAAGACTACACTTTTGCGCCTTATTGCCGGTTTTCAGACTGCTTCGGAAGGAGAAATCCGAATAGCAGGGCAGGAGATTACACAAACTCCGCCGCACAAACGACCGGTAAATACCGTATTTCAGAAGTATGCTTTGTTTCCTCATCTGAATGTATATGATAATATAGCGTTCGGGTTAAAGCTAAAGAAACTACCGAAACAAATCATTGAAAAGAAAGTAAAGGCAGCCCTCCGTATGGTGGGGATGACTGATTATGAGTATCGTGATGTCAACTCGCTTTCAGGCGGTCAGCAGCAGCGTGTGGCCATAGCCCGCGCCATTGTGAACGAGCCGGAAGTATTGCTTCTTGACGAACCGCTGGCAGCTCTCGACCTGAAGATGCGTAAAGATATGCAGATGGAACTGAAGGAGATGCATAAAACATTGGGAATCACATTTGTATATGTAACACACGATCAGGAAGAAGCGCTCACGTTGAGTGATACAATTGTAGTAATGAGTGAGGGGCGTATTCAGCAGATAGGTACTCCTGTAGATATCTATAATGAACCCATCAACTCATTTGTCGCTGATTTTATCGGAGAAAGTAATATCTTGAACGGCATAATGATAAAAGATAAGTTAGTGCGTTTTGCCGGTGTAGAGTTTGAATGTGTGGACGAAGGTTTTGGTGAGAATATGCCTGTGGATGTGGTGGTTCGCCCTGAAGACTGGTATATTTTCCCTCTTTCGGATGCTGCACAGATTACGGGTACAGTCACTTCTTCTATCTTCAAGGGAGTGCATTATGAGATGGTTGTTGTGGCAAACGGTTATGAGTTTATCGTGCAAGACTACCATCACTTTGACGTGGGGCAGGAAGTAGGTCTGCTGGTCAAACCGTTTGACATCCATATCATGAAGAAGGAGCGTGTATGCAATTCTTTCGAGGGAGAGATGATAGACGAAAGTCATGTTGACTTCCTGGGTTGTCACTTCGAGTGTTTGCCTGTAAAGGATATCGAACCGGGCGAGAAAGTAAAAGTAGTGGTGGCATTTAAGGATATTATCCTGCATGACAATGAAGAAGACGGAACATTAACCGGCGATGTGCGTTTTATCCTTTATAAAGGCGATCATTACCACCTCACCGTTTCATCGGATTGGGGAGAGGATATTTATGTAGATACCAATGATGTATGGGATAATGGTGATCATGTAGGTATCAGTATTTTGCCCGAAAAGATTAAGATAATAAAGGTTGTAGACTAATATAAAAAAGAAAAGAGGTGCTCAGAACGATACGATTCTTCTTGTCCTCGCGTAAGAGTTGGACGATTCCTTACGTGATATTTTCAGCGATATTTGTTATTCTTCCGCTTCTTCTGATAGTGGTTTATGCATTTATGGACGATGCCGGACATTTTACTTTCGGCAATTTTACCAAGTTCTTTGCCCACCCTGAGGCAATCAATACGTTTGTTTATTCCATTGGCGTTGCTATTATCACGACGGTAGCGTGTATTCTGTTGGGCTATCCTGCCGCTTATATTCTGACGCAGACCCGAATGAAATATGCACAAACCATCGTGGTGCTCTTTATCCTTCCCATGTGGGTCAATATCCTGATTCGTACGTTGGCGACAGTGGCGCTTTTCGACTTTATGGATGTGCCCTTGGGAGAAGGAGCATTGATATTCGGTATGGTATATAATTTCCTGCCTTTTATGATTTATCCTATTTATAACACATTGCAGAAGTTGGATAAAAGTTATGTGGAGGCAGCGCAAGACTTGGGTGCCAATCCGGTACAGGTGTTCTTTAAGGCTGTGTTGCCATTGTCCATGCCCGGCATCGTGAGTGGTATTCTTATGGTATTCATGCCCACTATCTCCACATTCGCCATTGCCGAGTTGCTGACAATGAACAATATAAAACTGTTTGGTACTACCATTCAGGAAAACATCAATAACAGCATGTGGAACTATGGTGCGGCGCTTTCACTTATCATGCTGTTCCTGATTGGCGCCACTACCTTGTTTGCTTCGGATGACAAGGGCAATGATGAAGGAGGTGGTTTATGGTAAAGAAAATATTATGTCAGGGATACCTGTGGCTTTTATTGCTGTTGCTCTATGCTCCTATTTTCATTATTATGATTTACTCCTTTACAGAAGCAAAGGTGCTGGGCAATTGGACGGGATTCTCCACAAAACTTTATTCATCGCTGTTCACCACGGGTACTCATCACTCGCTGACCAATGCGCTGATTAATACGTTGACCATCGCGCTGATAGCTGCAACGGTTTCCACTTTATTGGGGAGTATCACTGCCATCGGCATATTCAATCTGCGTGCCCGTTCGCGCAAGGTAATCGGTTTTGTTAATAATATCCCTATTCTGAATGGCGATATTATCATCGGTATCTCGTTGTTCCTGCTGTTTGTTTCGCTGGGTATCCCTCAAGGATACACTACCGTGGTACTGGCTCACATTACATTTTGCACCCCATATGTGATTCTGAGTGTATTGCCACGTCTCAAACAAATGAATCCGAATATTTATGAAGCGGCACTCGATTTGGGGGCAACTCCCATGCAGGCACTTCGTAAAGTGATTATTCCTGAAATACTTCCGGGAATGATTTCCGGTTTCATGCTGGCAGTCACACTGTCTATCGACGATTTTGCCGTGACCGTGTTTACCATCGGCAATGAAGGATTGGAGACATTGTCTACCTATATTTATGCCGATGCGCGGAAAGGAGGACTTACTCCCGAACTTCGTCCCCTTTCAACCATTATATTTATACTGGTATTGGTGCTGCTCATTATAATCAACCGCCGTTCGAGCAAGAAAAAAGAGGCATAAGAAGATGAAGATAAAGATGAATAAATGGATAATGGCATGTGCCTGCGGGTTGCTTTCGCTCACAGGATGCTACAATACGGGCGAACCTCGCGAAAATGTGCTGAAGATATATAATTGGGCAGATTATATCGATGAAGATGTGCTTGCCGAATTTCCCGAATGGTATAAAGAGCAAACGGGTGAGGATATCCGTATTGTATATCAGACATTCGATATCAATGAAATCATGCTTACCAAAATTGAACGCGGTCATGAGGATTTTGATGTGGTATGTCCTTCGGAATATATCATCGAGCGAATGTTGAAGAAGAATCTGTTGCTGCCTATTGATACTGTTTTTGGTAAGACTCCTAATTATTTGCATAACGAGTCTCCTTATATTCGTGAGCAGTTGGATAAATTGAGTCAGCCGGGGCGTCGTGCTTCCGATTATGCCATCGGGTATATGTGGGGGACGGCCGGACTTCTGTATAACACAGACCATGTTCCTGCGGAAGATGCCAAGACATGGGCAAGCCTGTGGAATCTCAAGTACAAGAATAAAATCTTGATGAAAGAGAGCTACCGTGATGCCTACGGAACGGCCCTTATCTATGCCAACAGCAAAAACCTGAAAGAGGGGAAGGTGACGGTAGAAGAGTTGATGAACAACTATTCACAGGCATCTGTCGATACGGTAGAGAAGTACTTGAAGGCCATGAAACCTATGATTGCCGGTTGGGAAGCGGATTTCGGAAAGGAGATGATGACCAAAAATAAGGCATGGCTCAACATGACTTGGAGTGGTGATGCTGTATGGGCAATTGAAGAAGCCGGTGCTGTGGGAGTGAACTTGGATTATGAAGTGCCCGAGGAGGGGAGCAATGTGTGGTATGACGGTTGGGTGATTCCTAAATATGCACGCAATGTGAAGGCTGCCAGTTATTTTATCAATTATCTGTGCCGTCCCGAAGTTGCTTTGCGCAATATGGATGCTTGCGGTTATGTGAGTTCTGTTGCCACTCCCGAAATATTGGAAGAGAAGCTGGATACTACTTTGAACTATTATGCCGACTTGAGCTATTTCTTTGGTCCCGAGGCAGATAGTGTCCGGATTGACAAAGTGCAATATCCCGACCGTCGTGTGGTGGAGCGTTGTGCCATGATCCGTGATTCGGGCGAACGTACGGAAGCGGTATTGGAAATGTGGTCGCGTGTGAAAGGGGATAATCTTGGATTGGGAATTGTGGTTGTGATATTTGTATCGGTCGGAGTGATGCTGGTTTATACGGTTTATAGGCGGATACAGCGTTATCAGCACGAGAAATTGCAACGCCGCCGCAGGAGACACAGAAAAAGAAGATAATCCTTTGCGCTGCCGGTGACACTCCGGACTTACGGATTTTATAAAAAACAGTAGAGGCTTCCTTGTTCAAGGAAGCCTCTGTTTCTCTCTATCTTTTATCTACTGAAATTAGATAATATATTGGTCTGAAATAGACTCGTTATTCATTACGCGGCGGATAGTTTCGGCAAACATGTCGGCGATAGTCAACTGTTTTACTTTGGCGCAACGGTTAGAATAAGGAATACTGTCTGTAAATACCATTTCTTCCAAACCGGAATCTTGAACACGTTCGGAAGCAGGACCGGACATCACACAGTGAGAAGCGATGGCGCGGACAGAAATGGCTCCGGCTTCCTTCATGATATCGGCAGCTTTGGTAATTGTACCGGCTGTATCTACCATATCGTCTACCAGGATGACATTCTTGTCTTTTACGTCACCGATAATTTGCATGGTAGCCACTACGTTTGCTCTTTCGCGAGTCTTGTTGCACAATACCAAAGGCACATCAAGGTATTTGGCGTATGTGCTGGCACGCTTGGAACCGCCCACATCGGGAGTAGCGATTACAAGGTTTTCAAGGTTCAGTGACTGAATGTAAGGCAAGAAGATGCCTGATGCATACAAGTGGTCTACCGGAATGTTGAAGAAACCCTGAATCTGGTCGGCATGCAAGTCCATGGTAATCAAACGGTCGATACCTGCCACACTCAGCAAGTCAGCCACCAGTTTGGCACCGATAGAAACACGCGGTTTGTCTTTTCTGTCTTGGCGAGCCCATCCGAAGTAAGGGATAACGGCTACGATGCTCTTGGCAGAAGCTCTTTTTGCTGCGTCAATCATCAGCAGCAATTCCATCAGGTTGTCAGAATTAGGAAAGGTAGATTGAACTAAGAATACATGGGCACCTCTAATTGACTCTTCGAAGGAAACAGCAAATTCACCATCAGCAAAGTGTGTAATATTCATGTTTCCCAGTTCGCAACCGAGGCTGTTGCAAATTTTTTCTGCAAGGTATTTCGAGTTTGTTCCCGAGAATACTTTAAAAGGAGATGTTTTACTCATTTTGTAATAGATATTACCTATTTATTAATTTGCGTACAAAGGTACGTATTATAATTAGAATTTAAAAATCGAACATTAAAAATTAATTCGCGTTTCCTTGAAACGCCTGTTTTTCTGGCAGGAATATGTGTTGTTTTTCTCTGCTTTTAGTTAATCTGCCAACTTTTTCAGTTTGCGGAAGTGTTCTATCAGCAATCGGTAGTCACGGTCGCAGCGTGTATCGAACTTATTCCACAAAGCACCTAAGATGGCTGCTCCGCCAAAGCCGAAGTCTTTTACTTCTAAAATATTGTCCACATCGATACCACCCAGTGCAATCACCTTCTTGTCTATAATGCCGGCTTTGTCGGCGGCACGAAGTTCTTCGGCCGTATATGCGGAGTTATAGTTCATCTTGGAAATGCTGTTGAATACAGGACTCAGAAAAACATAGTCACACGTCTGTTTGCGCTCCTTTACTTCGTCCAAAGAGTGGCATGAACAACAGATATGCCCTTTATAGTTTTCGGGTGGGTTGGGATTGCGGCCGTTCAGGTGGATACCTTTCAACTTATATTCATCTTTCAGGTAGAAATGTCCGTGCACCACGATGCGTTTATGATACTGTTCGGGAATCAAGGTAAGCAGCCGTTCGGCGAACATGGGCGCCGTGTCGGGTTTGCGTAAGTGGAGGGTGTCCAGTCCTTCTTCAAACAAGGCCGTGATTATTTTGTCTTCCTCCACAAAATATGTAGGGGTTGTGATTAGAATTAACTTCATACTTTCCAATTAATTGCTAAGCAAAGATAGTAATCAATATGTAATATTCCTAACAGTTTGCTGTATTTATTTAACGGTTGGGGGAGAGTCATGAATAAAAAAATCTTCGTCGACCTTCACAGGCAAACGAAGATTAAGGGTTTATTATAGTTACAAAGGTAATATAAAAAATGGATAAAGCAATACTTCACATCATAAAAGATTCTGTTTTTATAATGAGAGGATATGCGTTTCCATTGTTTTGAGGTCGATAATCCATAATTTCCCGCTTAGCACTTCACCGTATCCGCCTATTATTTTCAGTACTTCGGTTGCTTCGGTGCATCCCACTATGCCGGGAGTAACTCCAAGTACACCTTTGGGCGGGTGGGGCATGGAGAGCATTTCGTCTTCGTCCGGGAAAAAGTGGCGATAGTCCGGTCCGCCTTGGTAATTGAATACGGATACTTGCCCGTCGAAAGCACGAATGGCACCATATACATAGATTTTTCCCAACTGCACGCAGGTGTCATTAATGAGGTAGCGGGTGGCAAAGTTATCGCATCCGTCTACCACAATGTCGTATTGGCTGATGATCCCGGCGGCATTTTCTGTGGTGAGACGATTGGGGTAAGCATTGATTTGTATGGAGCTGTTCAGGGCTTCGAGACGTTTTTTGGCTTGGATGGCTTTGGGCATACCTACTTCGGCTTCGCTATAGAGTATCTGGCGTTGCAGGTTGCTGATGCTTACCACGTCATCGTCCATCAGTCCGATGGTGCCTACTCCGGCGCCTGTCAGGTAAAGGGAGACGGGAGATCCCAGTCCGCCTACACCGACTATAAGGACTTTGGCGCGTTGGATGCGTTGCTGTCCTTCTTCTCCCAGTTCGGGGAGAATGATTTGACGGTTGTATCTTTCCATATTATCTAACGGTTGATTTTATCGTTTCACTCAGGTGATTAAATTTCTTCACTACGGTGATATAATTGAATGTCCTTAGTGATAAACTATCATCACTAAAGTGAAACGATTATTATGAAAGGCTGTATGACTAAGTGTAATACTATCTGTATGCTATCGTGTTGATGCAAATTGGTCAAAAGAAGCATCCCAGTCTTTCCAAACCGGTTCTCGTCCCAATGATTTCAGTGCACGTTCCACTTCTACGGCCGTGCGCTCATCGCTTACATGGAATTGCTCCAGGGCTTGCGGATAAGTGTAGTATCCTCCCGGTTCGGTTTTGCTTTCCGCACTCATGGTGGTCACTCCAAGTCCTGCCATGTTGTCGCGGATGTGTGCCGGTTCGCGGGTAGAGTAGGAGATATCCACATCGTGGTCGAAGATGCGCATGGCAAAAGTAAGTTGTGCCAGTTCACGGTCGTTCATGATGACATTCGGCTGGAAGCCGCCGTTCTCTGCCGGGCGCATGCGTGGGAAGTTGACACTGTATTTTGTTTTCCAATACTTTTTTTGAAGGTAGCGCAGATGGTAGGCCATCATGGTCACATCCGTGCGCCATTCTTCCAGTCCGATAAGTACACCCATGCCGATGGAATGGACACCTGCCTGTCCCATGCGGTCGAAACCATTTACCCGCCATTCGAATTTAGATTTCATTCCACGCGGATGATATACGTTGTAACGGGCTTTGTTGTAAGTTTCCTGAAAGCAGATGACGCCGTTCAGTCCGTGTTTTTTCAGCTCGGCGTATTCCTCGGCTTTGAGGGGCATCACTTCTATCTTCAGGTTGCTGAAGTATTTTTTTGCGATGTCCAGCGCTTTTGCCAGATAGGGAACACCTGCCTTGGCGGGATTCTCTCCTGTTACCAGCAGCAGGTTTTCAAACGGGCCGAGCTTCTTGATGGCTTTGTATTCATCTTCCATCTGTTCGGGGGTGAGGATGGTACGTGCCATCGGATTGCTGATATGGAAACCGCAGTACACACAGGAGTTGGTGCAGGAGTTTGTTATATATAGAGGTATAAACATGGAGATGGTCTTGCCGAAACGTTCTTCGGTGTATTTTTTGCTCAGTTGTGCCATCGGTTCCAGGTATTTGGCTGCCGCCGGTGAGATGAGTGCCATAAAGTCGTCTACATCACAATGTTCTTTGCCGAGGGCGCGAAGCACGTCACTCTCTGTCTTGGAGTAGATGGCTTTGGTGGTTTCCTCCCAGTCTATTTTTTCAAGTTCTTCTGAAAACATGATAGTTGTTATTTTTTTATTGTTCTGTTATTGTTCAATGAATAATAGGTCTTTTTCCCATCGTAATGGGTTGGTGATGATATAATCCGATATTTCTTCGTATGAATGCTGATTTCTACTAACCGTCCCGCTTCATTCAAATACATATTCTCCATTTACAATCTTTCCGGGATTATACATTCTGATTTTCTGATTATTCATTTCCTTATTTTCTTTAGAATGTTGTTGCGTGCACATTGTACGGCTGCGGTATAGTATTCCGGTTCCATATTCTCCAAATAGGCTTCCAGCTCTCCCATCAGTTCGGGTTCTTTCAGGCAGATAGCATATGCCAGTTTCATGCATACGGCTTGTCCGGCTACAGTCTCGGCGGGCGATAACATTCCGTTCAGGCAGAAGTCGAGAAAAGCCACATTGATGGGTTTCGGAACAGGAAGATGAAGAAGTGTGTTCAATAGCAGACGGCGTATGCCCCCATGGGGACATTGCATGGCTCGTTGCATCAGCTCTTCCCTTTTGCTTATCAATAAGGAAGGGACGAGGATACTCAGTTTTTCACAAGCCCATGTAGCACGCCAGGCTATCTTTTCTTCTTCATGTTCGGTGAGGGCATAGAGGTCATCGAAGCGGGCAGGCGAATCCATCACCTGCTCTACTATGCTGTCTATGTATTTTCTTCCTAAAGTGCTTTCCAGTGCTTTCTTGAAATCTTCTTCCATTTGTCTTCCTATGAGGATTGTTTACCGTAGGGGCAGACACATGGGTCTGCCCCTACGGTGGATGAGAATATGATTTATTCCTTACCTTCTACATTCTTCAGGTCGCGGCTCAGCTTCATGGCGCAGAAGTTCGGTCCGCACATGGTGCAATATTCACCGTCTGTATGGCGTCCTTCATTGAAGTATTCCAATGCACGGTCGGGGTCGAGACTCAAATGGAACTGGTCACGCCAACGGAATTCGTAACGTGCTTTGCTCAAAGCATTATCACGAATTTGTGCACCCGGATGACCTTTTGCCAAATCGGCGGCATGAGCGGCTATCTTGTAAGTAATTACGCCCACGCGAACATCCTCTTTGTTGGGCAGTCCGAGGTGTTCTTTCGGAGTGACATAGCACAACATGGCAGTGCCCAGCCAACCGATTTGTGCAGCACCGATAGCCGAAGTGATATGGTCATATCCCGGAGCGATATCCGTTACCAACGGACCGAGGGTATAGAACGGTGCATTGTGGCAATGTGAAATCTGGCGTTCCATGTTTTCTTTAATCTTATGCAGGGGTACATGTCCCGGTCCTTCGATGAAAGCCTGCACATTCTTGTCCCATGCGCGAAGCACCAGTTCTCCCATAGTGTCCAGTTCGGCAAATTGAGCCTCATCATTGGCATCCTGAATACAGCCCGGACGAAGTCCGTCACCCAAAGATATGGCTACGTCATATTGTGCCAAAATATCACAGATGTCATTAAAATGTTCATACAAGAAACTTTCTTTGTCGTGCATCAGGCACCACTTGCTCATAATGCTTCCCCCACGGCTCACAATGCCGCAAAGCCGTTTGTCTGCCAGGTGCACATTCTGTCGGCGGATACCGGCATGGATAGTGAAGTAATCCACTCCCTGTTCGCATTGTTCAATCAATGTATCTTTATAAATTTCCCAACTGAGGTCTTCCACCTTACCGTTTACTTTTTCCAAGGCCTGATAGATGGGTACAGTGCCCACGGGTACGGGGCAGTTGCGGATAATCCATTCGCGTGTCTCATGTATATTGGCTCCGGTAGAGAGGTCCATCAATGTGTCTCCTCCCCATTTGCAGCTCCATACCGCCTTTTCTACTTCTTCATCTATAGAAGAAGTGGTGGCCGAGTTTCCGATGTTAGTGTTGATTTTTACCAGAAAGTTGCGGCCGATAATCATCGGTTCGCTTTCGGGATGATTGATGTTGGCAGGGAGGACAGCACGTCCGGCAGCGATTTCATCGCGGACAAATTCGGGAGTGATATGTGTCTCAATTCCCAGTTCCTTGCAATTCATATTCTCGCGGATGGCTACATATTCCATTTCAGGTGTAACGATTCCTGCTTTGGCGTATGCCATCTGTGTGATGGCTTTTCCTGCTTTGGCGCGATAGGGCAAAGCGATGTGTTCGAAGCGCAGGTGGTTCAGGCTTTTGTCGTCACGCCGCATTTTTCCGTATTCCGAAGTAATGGAAGGGAGCTGTTCCACATCTCCGCGTCCGGTAATCCAACTTTCGCGCATACGGGGGAGTCCTTTCTTCAAATCGATTTCGATGTCAGGGTCACTGAAAGGACCGCTGGTGTCATAGATGTAGACGGGAGCATTGGGTGTTGCCACTTTCTCACCGTTCACGATGTTCACGGTAGGGGTAAGGTTTACCTTTTGCATACCTACCTTGATATATGGAAACATCGTTCCGTGCATGTATGCCTTTTCTGCATGGGCGTATGCTTTTTTATCTTGTTCTTTGTCCATCATATTTAAATTTTAATCAAGAAATGAAGTTAGAGGTGATGAGGCGGAAGCAATCAAATTCTGTCCGACAATACCTAACCCTGCTTCGTAAGCACGGCGGCCGGCGATGACTGCTTCTTTAAATGCTGTTGCCATCTCTACCGGATTCCCGGCAACGGCAATGGCAGTATTGACCAGACAGGCATCCGCACCCATTTCCATTGCTTCGGCAGCATGGCTCGGAGCACCGATTCCGGCATCTACTACCACGGGGACAGAGGATTGCTCGATGATGATGCGCAGGAAATCACGTGTCTGTAAGCCTTTATTAGTACCGATGGGAGCTGCAAGAGGCATGACGGTTGCGGCACCGGCTTCTTCCAGACGTTTGCACAGAGTGGGGTCTGCCTGACAGTAAGGTAATACGACAAAACCCAGTTTTACCAGTTCCTCGGTAGCTTTCAATGTTTCTGTGGAATCCGGCAGCAGGTAACGCGGATCGGGGTGGATTTCCAGTTTCAGCCAGTTGGTTCCAAATGCCTCACGTGCCATTTGCGCGGCAAAAACGGCTTCTTCTGCCGTGCGCACTCCCGAAGTGTTGGGTAATAACCGGATATGCGGATGAATGATATGTTTCAGCATGTCGTCTTCCTTGTCATCGAGTTCGATACGTTTCATGGCTACTGTCACCATTTCGCATCCTGATGCCAGGATAGCTTCTTCCATGGTGGTGTTTGAATGGAATTTGCCGGTTCCCAGAAATAAACGGGAATCAAATTCTTGTCCGGCAATGATGAGTTTCTTCATTGTGGGTATAGTTTATTTATTGTTTATCTTTTCTATATTTATGATTCGTCTTGTTTCTTCTATGGGGTTGTCTGCACGCAGGATTGTTCCACTAAGGGCGATCCCTGTGACACCGGTTGCCATGATAGAGGGAATATCTTCGAAAGTTATGCCTCCGATGGCAACGATGGGCAGATGTATACCTGCTTCTTTCATCTGCGAGACGATAGAGCGATATCCTTCCAGTCCCAATATCGGTGAGAGGTTCTTTTTGGTGGTAGTGAATCGGAACGGACCGCAACCAATGTAATCGGCTCCGGCTTCGTAGTGCATCTTTACATCTTCAAATGTATTGGCTGTGCCACCTATGATGAAATCTTTTCCCAACATTTTCCGTGCTTCTGCTACGGGCATATCCTTTTTACCCAGATGCACGCCGTCGGCGTGTATCTTCTTGACCAGTTCTACGTGGTCGTCTATGATGAAGGTCGCACCATAATCTCTGCACAAATGTTGCAGGCGTAAGGCTTCCTGTTCTACTTCGCTGACAGGCGCATCTTTCATGCGTAGCTGAATCCAGCGGCAACCGCCTTCGAGTGCCATACATGCTGAATCGTAGTAGGAATAACTGTCGGTGAAATGTGTAATGAATTGAAGTACCATCGGTCTCATCCTCCACAGGCAGCTTTTATCACTACCAAACTGTCATTGGGTTGCAATATGCGTTCGTTCCACTCTGTGCGGGGAATCATCTTGTTGTTTACGGCGATGGCAACGCCTCTTTCGGGGAGTGCCAGTTGTGAGGCGAGTTCGGCAATGGTACATCCGTCCTTTGCTTCTGTTTCTTTGCTGTTTACTTTCAGTTTCATAAGTTAGTGATTTATGAATTTGTATGTAAATACAAAGAGTTGCTTTTAAACCGGATAGATGTGTGGCAAGAAGTAACAATCCCTTCGTCGGTACTAACCGCATCAGGTTCACAGGGTATAATCTCAGCCCGTCTGTCCGTGGGCACCCCTTTGCTTTTACGGTCGCAAAGATAAAGGAAAAGAAATGAATAATGCTATAAATCAGGCATTATTTTTTTGTTCGGCCGGGCAGACCGGCAATGTAAACACAAAACGTGCTCCCTTCTGATAGTTGCCGTCTATCCATATCTTGCCTCCCAGCTTCGTGATAATCAGCCGGGTGATGGAGAGCCCCAATCCTGTGCCTTGCACATATTCATTGAGTTTCACGAAACGCTTGAACACGTTTTCGTGTTCTTCGGGGGGAATGCCGCATCCCGTGTCGGTAATTGAGAAGACGACCGTTTCGTCGTCCTGGTCGGGCCGGATGGATAATTCTATATAGCCTTTCTTGGTAAACTTGATGGCATTGTTTATCAGATTGATGATAGCCTGTTGCAAGCGATAAGTATCCGTCGTGATGCTGATGTCTTTTTGCGGGACATCTACACGGAGTTCTATCCCTTGAGGAACTTGGGTACTGAAACTGTCCACAATGGTTTGGCAATAGGGCAGGAGCTGACAAGGTTCAAAGTGGAAATTCAGGCTGTCGCTTTCGATGCTCGATATGTCCAATACGTCATTAATCAGCTTTAGCAGCAAATCCGAGTTATGATAAATGATATCTACATATTCTTTTAGTTCCAGATTGCTTTCTACCTGTGACGCCAGTAGATTGGAGGAGCCGACAATGGCATTGAGAGGAGTGCGGATTTCGTGGCTCATGTTGGATACGAACTGGCTCTTGATTCGGTTGGCTTCTTCTGCCTTGTTCTTGGCAATTAGTAAGTTGTGTTCGGACAGTTCCAATACTTTCTTCTCTTCCCGCAGTTGCGCCTCCGATTTTTCAAGGTTCCTTTTCAAGAGGTTCAGTCTGACGGAATAAGAAATGGCAACGATGAATCCTGCCACCAACACGACAAGAAGCACGCCTGCCAATATGATATATCCTTTATATTGCTCAATGAAGGTTGCCAACGTATTGGATTCGTTGATGTATAAGGCATCAGAGGGGAGTTGCTTGTTTTCCAGCCTGAATGCCTTTATCATGTTCATGTCTATTTTGAATTCATTGGGATAACAAAAGAAGTCGGGTTTGGCGTCTATCTTCTTGTCCAGTAGGTCGTAGGCTTTCTGAGCCAGATGGATTTTTGAGTTGACGGCATCGTATCGGGGAATGTTGCCTCCGATGGCCCAATAGCCGATGCCGCTTCCCGTCAGACTGAATACGGGGAGGTTGTTCGCCAATTTGAATACATATTCGGCATTACTTATGTGAGTGACCTTTTTACTGTCATATCGCCAGACGCAGAGCATGGCCGCCGTTCGTTCCGGCAGGTTCTTCATGGCTTGTCTGGCTTGCGCCATATCCATTGTTCGTCCGTCTATATGGATGATTTGCAAGTCGGGAAAGTGTTCGGCTATTTCATTCTCTACATATTTCATTTGGCTGAGGCCGGCATAGGAATTGTCGCTGATGATGGCGATGTTCTCCGTTTGAGGGAATAAGTTGCGGATGAACTCAATATCTTCTTTTACGCCGTATTCATAATAATAGCATAGCTTGACATTGAATCCTTTCATGAATTGCAACATGTCCACTTGGCTCTTGGCGTCTGTGTTTTCTTGGTATACGGTAGTAATCCGGGGAGTGTTCAGGGTAGCGCCGTATCGTTGCGTCATCAGGCAGTAGACGGGCAATTCCTTGTATTTCTCGTCTGTCTGCGAAAAGTAACTTATCCATGCTTCCGAACCTAGAAGGGATGATAAGCTTTGCATGGGGATGTTTCTCCAGAATGAGGTCCATATTGTCTATCCATTCTGCTTGGTTTTCCAATGTCGTGCAGTTCATGGATTCCACTACGGGAGAATATTTTCCTCCTAGCTTTATATACTCGTCTACAAATTGGCTGATACTGGAATAAGTGTATTTTGTATCTGAATTATAAGAGCTGATGAAAAGTATTTCGTCTTTTGTAAAATGCTGGGGAGATACGGATGCAGTAGCGCTTCCGGCCAGCAAACAGATTATTATGATAATATAGGCACGGATTAGTCGTTTCATCTTTTAGTTGTTTCTCATTGTTTAGTGAGACAAAGATATAGAAACTCGCCCACATACGGATAACTTTTGAGAAAATAGTGCAAAGTGTTTGAGAACTATAGAAATATGTAGCTTTGTTCCAGATTCTTCCAATTGTGGTTTTTGACCGTTTTTGAGGGAGTTAGGAAAACAAATCGCTACTTATCCGTTGCCTTTTCCAGGTTAAAAAGAAGGGTTGGAAATAGCTTCCATTTCTACTTTTCATATCCTGTTTATCACTGCATGGAACGATGTTTCTTGCTATGTCTGTCATGCAAACTTAGTCATATTTTTCCATATTAGAAAAAAAGACAGGGTTTGTTTGTTAGGCGAAGGACCTTATTCTCCGTTCCGCTATATTTTTCATGCCATTCATTTGCTCGCTATATAATAATTTTGCAAACAAAGGAATTAGTTATGAATCAGGCAAATGTAAAGGTATCGTTCTACCTTAAAAAGAGCGAGGCGGATATTGACGGAAACTGCCCTGTAATGGCTAAGTTAAGTGTCGGGAAATACTCGGAAGCGGCATTCAGTGTGAAAATGAAAGTGTCACAGTCGCGCTGGACTTCCGGACGTGCATCCGGCAAGAGTGTGGCGGCAAAGGAAATAAACAACCGTTTGGACGAGATTCGTGCGATGGCTTTAAGTATCTACTCAGAACTGTCGGCTGTACGTGACGGTGTGACAGCAGAAGAGGTAAAAAGTATTCTGCTTGGAATGGCCAGCGGACAGGAAACTCTTTTGGGCTACTTCAGACGATTTATCAATTGTTTTGAAAAGCGTGTGGGAGTAAATCGCACCATAGGAAGTCTGCGTGCTTACCGGAATGCCTACAACCATATCGAAAGATTCTTGCAGGCAAAATACAAACTTTCCGATATCCCGTTCTCTGCGCTGGACCGTTCCTTTATTGACAAGTATGATTTGTACCTTCGGACAGAACGCAATCTCGCCCCCGGAACAATCATCAATCTGACCGTACAACTGAAAACGATTGTCGGCGAGGCCATCGCTGACGGTATCATTACCGCCAGTCCGTTTTTGGGATACGAGCCGGTGCGTCCTAAAGCCGTACAGAAATATCTCACGGCAGAAGAGTTACATAGAATCATGACCACTCCGCTTCACAGACAGACATTATACCATGTCCGTGATATGTTTTTGTTTTCCTGTTTTACCGGGATTTCATATAGAGACATGTGTCTGCTGACTAAAAGCAACCTATGTTCAGCAGAAGATGGGACATGGTGGATAAAAAGTGCCAGACAGAAAACCAAAATAGAATTTGAGATTCCGCTGCTTGATTTGCCGCTACAGATTCTGAAGAAGTACAGCGACACTGCTCCCGATGACAAGTTGCTGCCGATGTACTGCAATTCCATGCTGAACCATTATTTGAAAGAGATTGCGCAAATCTGCCACATAAACCGTCCGTTGGTCTTTCATGCCGCCCGTCATACATACGCTACGGAAATAACACTTTCCCATGGCGTACCCCTTGAAACAGTCAGCAAAATGCTCGGACACAGCCAGATAGAAACCACCCAGATTTATGCGAAAGTAACCGATGACAAGATAGATGCCGATACAAAGGCACTGAACCGGAAAATTTCAGAACGCTTCTCTGTCGTCATTTAATAAACCCTTAAATGGAAAGTATATGGAACAGCATATTGAGAAACAGAATACCAAACGCCGCAGCACATTTGCCGTGCTGTTTTACATCAACCGTACAAAAATACGCAAGGACGGGATGTGCCAGTTGTTGTGCAAGGTGAGCATCGATGCCGAATGGGCTCAGATAGGTACCAAAGTATCTGTCAATCCGGCTATCTGGAATCCGGAGAAAGGGCGTGCAGATGGACGAAGCGAGAATGCCGTTACTGTGAACCGCGCCATAGATCACCTGACAAGCGAGATAGCCGGACATTATGATCGGATAAAGAACAGCCTGGGTTTCATCACGGCAGAACTGGTCAAGAATGCAGTCAAAGGTATCGGACAGAAGCCGCTTACCCTGCTGGCTCTCTTCAGGGAGCATAATGAGGAATTCAAGAAACGTGTCGGGATAGACCGCATACGGGAGACATACGAGTCCTATCAGCGTTCATACAAACATCTTTCCGCATTTGTACGGGAAAAGAAGGGTATGGAAGATGTCACGTTGCGAAGTCTTGACAGGGTGTTCTATGACGATTTTGAAGTTTTCCTGCGCACCGACCGCAATCTGAAGCCCAAAAGCGTGCATGAGCATCTGTACCGTTTGAAGAAACTCACGGTGCGGGCTGTCAGCCAGGGCACGTTGAGACGAGACCCATACTGCCGTCTGCACCCCGAACTCCCCAAAAGAAGAAGCCGCCACATGAAGCTGGAGGACCTCAAGACATTGATGACTACTCCCGTAGAGAAGCCGCAATTACAATTCGTGAGGGATATGTTCATCTTTTCGACTTTTACCGGACTGGCATATGCGGATTTGAAGAAGTTGTCGGTAAATGATATTACGCAGGCAGACGACGGCACTTGGTGGATTCATATCCACCGCCAAAAGACCGATACGCTTTCCTCTGTCCGTCTGCTGGATATTCCTCTCCAAATCATAGAGAAGTACCGTAGCCAGAGAACCGGGGACAAGGTGTTCAACATTTACGGACGCTGTTATTTTATCATGCTGACAAAAGAATTGGGAAAGACCTATGGATTTGATTTGACCTTCCACCAGGCCCGGCATAATTACGGAACCCACATCACTCTCTCGTTGGGTGTCCCGATAGAGACAGTAAGCCGTATGATGGGACATACCTCCATTTCCACCACGCAAATTTATGCGCAGGTCACGGACACAAAAGTGGATGAGGACATGAAACGCTTGAGAGCCACCGGCTTCGGTAACAGCATAGAATTATGTGAAGAGGATTTCACGACAAAGAAAAAACGGAAACGGAAATCGCAAGCCGTATGAAAAGGAGAACGGAGAAACAACCGCAACCCGGCAGGTCGTTTCTCCGTTCTGACTTTAATGATGCCAGCTATACCCAGCGTTGTTCTTCCCGGCACCGCTTATAGGCATCGTCCAGTATTTTCATAATGTCGGACTCTTTATAGAGAGCCTTTCCCTGTACCAGGTAGTAAGGGATTACACCGGATGTACGGTATTCCTGCAATGTGCGTCTGCTTACCCGCAGGACATTGGAAAGCTCCTCATCCGTAAGGAAGCGTTCACCGTTGAAGAGCGTTCTCGGGATTTCCTCCAATACCGAAAGCATCTTCTCCAATTTCTCCAATCCCTGAAACATCACATCAATGTGCGGGTCTTTCCTGTCTATGAAATGATAACTCATAATCTACTCTTTATTAAAGGGTGATAACTCAAATCCAACAATCTCTGTATATCTTCCGGCTTGTAGAAGAGCTTGTTCTTTATACGGCTGAAGGGAAGTATCCCTTTGGCCCGATATGCCTGAAGAGTCTTTTTGTTGATGCGGAGCACATTACACACTTCCTGGTTGTCCAGCCAGTTTTTCAGACCGAGGTCCTCTACCGGTCGGCAAATGTGTGTCATCCGTTCCTCAAATTTGCAGAAGCGGATACGCAGCTCTTCAAAAGTCTGTTTGTCAATACATACAAGTTCCATATTCTTTTCTGTTTTATTATTCCACCTGGTTTTTCAGTCTTGCCGGCATACGTTTTCCCTTCTGGTTGAGGAATGCCTCTACCTCAGAAGACTTGTAATAGGTACGCCCGTCAATCATGTAATACGCCACGAGTTTCTTCTGGCGGTACCGTGCGAGGGTGCGCTTGGTTATGCCGAGCAGCTCGCACATGTCCTGATTGTCTAGCAGCTTGTCGCCGTCAAGGGCGGAAGTCTGGCGGTTCATGCGGTTCAGCCTGTCTTCAATCTTGTCGAACCGTTCCATAATCTGATGAAGCATCATCTGGAAGGTCTCACGGTCTATCTGTATCATAATACGGTCTGTCTTTGAGTGTAAATAATCGGGTGATTACACCTTGTCGCGCAACAGGTTATATCATGATATAGGGCTAACGGCATGCCAATGGCATCATATTTCATGGAATGGCATCGATATTCCATTGAAATACAGTGAAATAAAATTTATCAGAGAAAAGAAATGATGGAAATAAAACCTTGCTGAATGCAAGAAATCTCGCAAAATGCAAGTTACATCCTGCAAGGATTGCGGTAAATCAGGCGGCAGATACCGTTGGAAAAAGCAACGGCTTTATGCAACTGCCACTGCCGGGAAGGAAGAATGTTCTGTACGGAATGTCCCTTTCCCATAGAATAAGGAAACAAATAAACTATAAATTCATCCACAAGATTGTAGTGGAAAAGTCCCCGCAGAAGTTCAAGGGATTCTGCATCATGAACTTCTGCCAGATAGGTAAAAGAAGCGTTTTTGTGGTCTTTCTCGCAGAGCAGATCCAGAATGGAGTGAGGTAGAATCCAGGCATTGCAGTGTTCCCGCCAATGAACAAACCCTTTTCTGTGATTCATCACCCATTGCGTCAGCACGTTGTCAGGTTCCGGCAGGAAACCGTCCAGCGTCATTACCGTTACTGCCTGTATCTTTGCCATGCCATCTGTCAAAAAAAGAAGCGTGGTTATCACGCACTCAGACAGCGGCTCTGGTAAAGCCTAAAGGAGAATACGCAATACCACGCTATGACAAAGCATAGCATAAGCATTACGCAATCATTCTCCTTTAACGTCAATTTACCAGATTTCTGTCTGAGAAGCTTGCGCTCTTATGTTATATACAATCGGTAACCGTCTCACAGACGATATGCCGCTTTTTCTCTATTTACTTGCAAATGTACACATATTCAGCGAGATTTGCATTAGCTACGGACATCATTTTTTAATTCAGCCCGTATTTTTTCATCTTTCTGTACAGCGTTGCCGGATTGATCTTGAGCATCGCTGCCGCCTGTTCCCGGTGTCCGTTGCAGGCATTAAGGGCATTGATGATGTTCATTTTCTCCTGCGCTTCGTCTTTCAGCGGGCGGATGGCAGGTGTGGCAGTTGATTCATTATCATGCTGATGGATTTCTGTATCCAACCCTTCCATTTCCAATACCGGTGATTCCGAAACAAGCACGGAACGTTTCACCCGGTTTTGCAGTTCACGCACATTACCCGGCCAAGAATAGGCAAGCATCCTGCTTCTGGCATCATCGGAAAAATTGCTTGTTTCCCGTTTCAGCTCCCTTGAAAAGCGTTCACGGAAAAACTCGGCCAAGGGGAGAATGTCCTCCGGGCATTCAGCCAACGAGGGCTGGCGAATCTCAAATTCGTTCAAACGGTGATAGAGATCTTCTCTGAACCGCCCTTCCTTGATAGCCTGCTGCAAATCCTCGTTTGTGGCAGAGACTATCCGCACATCCGCTACCCGTTCCTTGCTGCTGCCGATTGGCATATAGGTACTTTCCTGCAACACACGGAGAAGCATGGATTGAATTTCATAGGACATTGTTCCAATCTCATCCAAAAACAATGTCCCGCCTTTCGCCATGTCGAAGTAACCAACCTTGGCGGTATCGGCACCGGTAAATGCCCCTTTCTCATGTCCGAAGAGAAGCGAAGCCGCCAGTTCACGGGGCAATGCTCCGCAATTCACCGCCACGAACGGCATATGCCGGCGTTCACTGCCCTGATGAATATACTGTGCCACCGATTCCTTGCCGGTTCCGTTGGCACCGAGTATCATTACAGCCATTTCTGACGGAGCCACCAGTCTTGAGTACTTCTCTACCTTCAGAATTTTCGGGCTTGTCCGATGAAACAGAACCTTCTCCTTCTCCCGTACAGTGACCATAGGCTGGAACACATCTTCTGCCAATTCCAGCAGATGTTCCCTGTGTACCGGTTTGGGCAGATAGTCTATCGCACCCATTTTGATGGTACGTACCACATCCGGAACCGATACATATTCGGTTGTGATGATGAATGGGATTTTCTTCTTTTCCTTGCGGAGCCATTCCAGCAGGGAGATACCGTCCCCTTCCGGCAGACGCACATCCGAAAGAATCAAATCAAATGCAGTCTTACGTATCAACGAGCGTGCTATCGGTTCGTTCATGGCTGTTACCACATCATAACCTGCTTGTGCAAACCAGTCTTTCTGCATCTGCGACAAACTTATGTTATCTTCAACTATCAGTATTTTCCGTTTCATTTGTCAGTCTTTTTATTTCGTTTTCAGCCTCTATTATCAATACGCCGGTGCACTCAATGATTTGCTGTGTATATTTCTGTATAGCATCATCATTTGTAGTAGAGTCTCTCAGCAGGACCCGATAGGCAGACAAGAGCTCCTTCATCCGTAACAGTTCCCACATCGGCTGCATACGATGAGTGATTTCCCGTAATTTTTTTCGGTCTTTGAGTTTCAATGCCATATCAAGTTCCCTTTTATCCTTCTCTGACTGGCTAATGAAAGAGTCAAGCAGTCTTTTCTTATCGCTGACCTCGGATAACATCGCACTGAAATCTATCCTCTTTCTTTCAACAGGAAGAGATGTTGTTATGGTTGAAAGCAGGCTGATTAACTCCGAAGATGAGAACGGTTTGTAGATACAGGCTGCGAATCCGGCTTTTAGAAAAACTTCATTTCCCCGGTCACCACGCGCAGTCATGGCTACAACGGGTATTGTACGAGAGTTTCCGACAGTCGAGTTGCGTAAAAGATCAAGCAGTTCAAAACCACTGGTGCCTATCATCTGAATGTCAGAAAGCAGCAAATCATAATCTTTCTCCCGCATAGCCTTGACCACATCTTTTGCTGTAGAGCATGTGATACAATCCACCCCGTTGCGTTCAAGCATTTCCTTCATCACTGCAAGCTGCAGCGGATCATCATCTATGGCAATTACTCTTTTCGGGAGTATTCCCGAAAACGTCCTGACGGGAGAAGGAATTTCCTTGTTTAAATTCGTTTCCGACATAGGGATGGACACTTCGAAGCAACTTCCTATCCCTTCCGTACTCGAAACAGATATTTTTCCTCCGAGTAAATTGACAATCCCTTTGACAATGGAAAGACCCAGTCCGAATCCTTCAGCCGATATATGTGGAGCCGCCTTCTCAAAAGGATTAAACACCCGTCTTATTGTAAGCTGATTCATGCCTATACCGGTATCCTGCACACGTAGCAACAATATTCCGTGATGGTATGAAACCTGTAAGCAAACGGTTCCGTCTGGAGTGAATTTGATGGCGTTCGATATCAGATTGTCAAGTATCTGTTCAATCCTGTCCGGATCATTCAGGACAGCTGTTGGCAAGTTATCAAAAGAATACCTGAAAAGAAGTCCCTTTTTATTCGTTTCCTGTGAATAAAGCGAAACAATGCGTTGCAACAATTCTTCCAGATGGAATGGAACCAGGTTGGGTGTTTCTTTTGATTGGTTAAGTCTTGACAAATCAAGAAGATTGTTTACCAGCTTGAGTATGTGTCGTGACGTGTCAAGAATATTAGTGATGTAACAGTTTCGCTTCTTCCTGTCTCGTGTATTTTGAGCCAATTCAGCACTCCCCGTAATTGTATTGAGCGGACCTCTTATATCATGGGATACGGTAAGCAGCACTTTCTCTCTCATACTTAACAACATCCGGTTTTGCTTAAGACTCTCTTCAAGACGCTTCTGGATTTCTATCCGTTGTCTGACATCACGTTGAATCAAAACATATGCAAGAACCAGCAACAGGCAGGTTGTTACAATTATTATGGAAATCAAGTTCATGGAGGTCTGTCTCATTTCATCAAGATTACGTTCTTTATTCCGGAATTCTTTTCGTACTTGCGAATCAAGGGTAGCAATAAGATTCAAGAGTCGGGCATTTATATTGGCATTATCCTGACTTATGCGTCTGGAACCGTCCTCAAAATCAAACATCCTTTTCTCCTGAGTCCTAATAAGATCCTCGTTCAGAAATTTAAGTTCCATAATCTGCGGCATTGGAAACAAACCGGATTTCCCGTTTTGTACCAAGCCGTCAATTGCATGGCTATTGATTGTCTGTAGTCCGGTTATCAGAAGGCTGTCTGATTTAGACAGTCTATGGAAGGCTCTCATAAGCAAGTACATATGCAACTCTTTGGTGTGAAGCAAGGTCCGTAACGAATCTATCTGCTCTGAAGGAACACAGGAAGGATTTCCCTTGCTAATCTCATGAAGAATACTGTCAACCAGAAGAGTTGTCTTGTGATAGTCGTCATAATCCGAACAGTTCCATCCGGCTACTGTTTCACCTAACATGGCAAGGCGCGTAATATATTGATGTGCATAATAAATATCCCAATGGGTTTTGCGTGCAGCTGATGTGTTTTCTTCTATTTCCATCAGACGCTTTCGCTCAATGAACACTATCCCTGCCATACAGACTATTACCAATACAAAAAAAGCAAAGGAAAACGCTATCTTTCTATGCAAGGCTTTGTTTGTCATTTCAGGTTTCATTTTCGACATATCCGTTTTATTTTTTGCTGATATTCACAAATTTAGCAAGTGTAGAACAGATATATTTTACGATTTCTGATATTATTTACGGATTTCTGTTCATGAAAGGTAAGCCACAACCCAATCACGCCCAAAAAGGAATGTTATATTTGACCAGAGTGGTAAAAACGCACACCTTTATGCAATTATACAACTCAACACGAAGTATTATCTCTCTGCACAAATTTGAACTGTAGAAACTGCCCAGAAAGGATTGTCTGTCAAAAAAACGGGCTGTCAGCGTTGAGAATGGGGCAAAGATGAACGGAGAGATCAAGGTTATCAGAGAGTCTATCTGCGAAAAGTGACAGATGAAAAGGGAAACAGTGGAGGAATGAGCTGTTACATTCATCAGGTAAGCCACGCAGCATTGGGCATATAATTCTTCCTGTGTTATTACTTGGACTTGAATCCACGATTTTTTTATTGCTGCCCGATAGCCCTGCAACAGTCAGCAATATGCATACTTTAATTTTTTGCTACATTCGTTCTTCAGATAAACTGTTTCACTTATATAAATCTTTTATCCATTCAATTCCGCCAGCTAAAGTTACAGGTAGTACTTATTAAGTATACACATAAAACTTTCTGTTTTTGTAAAATCCGTAGACATCAAAATAGTATAGTAAAACATATAACGATCCTCTTTCTTGAAATTTTTAAGTTTTGTATAATCATAAGAATGCAAAACCCTATGTTCTACTATCCGATCTCCTCTATGCCGTTGAAAAAAAATGAGTTCATTTTCTTCCATAAAATCCTTCTTTACATTTGTCATTCTTCCCAATGGCACGCCACCAACCAGAATATTGCCTTTAAAATAAGTCTTGGGATTGTCTTCTTTCATACTTTTTACTAAATCTCGCAAGTTATCACTATTTGCAAGTTCCAGTGCTTTGCCAATTGTCAAATTCCAGCGAATATCCACCATCATCACTGTTTGAATACTATCTCTCAATTGAGTACTGACCATTACTCCCCAGTCATCCCAAAAGTAAGTTATATACTCATGAAAGAAAGCCTTTCCTTTATACGTACGTGTATAAGGTTCACCGAATATCTCCGTCACCTCTTCAATACTCATTCCCGGCCAGAACTCTTTGCCGTTATAAGTTATTTTATCACCGTCGAAAATAAACAGATGCTCGTTGTTTACACCCATTTCTTCCAGTTCCGAACGGCTGTAGCGAGTGCCATACAGACCGTCCGTTCTTTCACCACAGGCTGTTAGCGTGAAGAACAACACTATAAGATAGACTGAGAGGTTGATTCGTGTTTTCATGATAACTATGTTTTAATCAGGGTGGTTTATGTACTTTTCATATTCAGGACCTTCGTACGGTGGGTCACCAAAACCTCGTGAGTTAATGGCAATATCAAATGTTTCAATATCAGTACCGTCTTCAGACTTCCTGATACAATAGGTATAATATTTTTCTCTGCGGTGTATAGGCGCTTTGGTATAGTCCCAGTCATGCAGATGACAATAGTAAAGCAGAGGGAACGGATTGTTATCGAATTTCAGATTTGTTTTTTTCAGAAAATCATCAATGTGCATACCTCTGCCCAAAACTGCTCCACCGACAACTATTTTACCCGTAAAATACTGACGTGGGCAACGGTTCTTTAGCCATTTTAGGTCTTCATCGGTTATAAACCCGCTTAATTCGATATTCCAGTCAATCAGTATTCTGCTTACAGGGGCACTGTCTTTTCCGCTTTCATCGTGTGATACCATAGTGATTCCCATAGAATCCCATATAAATATTCCGGGTTCCGCAAGACGCTCGTAATGTCCGAATATCTCACACAGTTCTCCTATTGTCATTCCCGGCATGAACGGCTTGCCGTTGTAGGTCATTGTCGTATCTGTAAATACAAACAGGTGCTTCCTATTCACCCCCTCTTTTTCGTAGTCTATAGGCGGTTCTTCCGGCAGATGTTCTTCCAAAAACCTGTCTGTCTTGGCCATCAGTGTATCTACTTTGCCCAAAATGTTATCTATGCTTCCCATCGCCTTTTCGTGGTTGTAGCTGCACCCTGTACAGGAGCTGAGTGCGGACAGGCAAAACAGTCCGAAGCATAGGGCAACGGCTGCCGGTGCAGGGAGGAATGGATGCTTGTTCATATTACGTTACATTTTAAGACGTTATTACTCTGACTGTTCTTTCCCCTCATTTTGTCTTTTCAGGGAATCTGTCCTTTCCTTCATATATTCATCACACAGCGGCAGCAGGATATTTGCCTGTACACATCCCAATTCGCTGCTTTTCATCCAGTCCTTGCAGGCTCCTTTTTTATCTCCTATTCTTTTACGTGCCAGCCCACGCCCATAATACAATCTGTAGTCCTTTGGAAAATGCTTTATTCCTTCACCATAGGCTTCAGCCGATTCTTTGAAACGCTCCAAATCGTATAAGGCACGACCTAAGTTGTTGTATAAATCAGCATTTGGTTTGCAGATTTTTATAGCTAAACGATAATCAGAAAGTTCACCATTATAATCATCCATTTTAGATTTAAGAACACCACGGTTGATATATGGATTGATGTAATTGGAATCAAGTTCTATAGCTTTGGAAAAATCATACATGGCTCCTATATTATCTTTTAGCTTAACTTTTACATTTCCACGAGAAAAGAACGAAAATTTTAATTGTGGATTAATTTCAATGGCTTTATTGTAATCAGAAATTGCACCATTATAATCTCCAATAGCAGCTTTAACCACGCCCCTATTATGATAAGCTGTATCATAATTAGGATTAAAATATATTGCTTTTGTATAATCATCTATTGCCCCTTGTTGGTCACCGTTAGCTGATTTTTTCTTTCCCGATTCCTTATACTTATAAGCCAGCACAGTATCAGGTGCAGATACCTGCTTGTCGCCGTGCGTTTCAGACGAAGTTTTTCCCTGACAGGATAACAGCAATACACCCATAAACGATAGTATAGTCCATTTCATAATACCTGATATTCAGTGATTCTTATTCTCAAAATTATTTCGCTAATACAGCTCCACTAATTCATCACTGCCTTGTGGCATATAAAGGAGGATGAACTGATATGCTGTAACAGTACGCTTTTCAGGTGATAGTCTTTTCTCCTCCTCTGTGTCATAGAAACGAACCCGTAAGACATCATCGAGCTCAAGTTTTCTTCTTAGATAAACCAATTTCCCATTTCCACAAACGACCATCTCATAATTTTGTATTGGTTCTGCAATCCAATCTATAGGATTGCATAAAAAACGGAATAAATCGTCTGAATCGATATATGTTTTCTCCAAAGCCTCCTTTCCCAAATAATTCATTTCCGTCAAAACCCATGTACTGGCAAGGCGCATTTTACGATATTCATAACAATTTCCATCAATCATCATTTGACGCACCCTATTGTAATGGGCAAGAACCTTCTCTTCCAAATCGGGTATTGTCCGCAAATCCGTTGCTTCGGCAAGTATTTTTTTATGGTTAAAGGGGAGTGTAGCATTGAAACTTATGGAATCAGTGTAGAACGGGATTTTTTTCATCCCAATATCTGTCGGAGTGTCTAATTCCACCAATGTTTCAGGCATACCAACCAGTTTTTCTTTATAATGCACCACCTTAATATTTACACTGGCATCTTTAGTGACTTCCGTTTCTCCCGTTCGAGGGTAGACCTGTATACTTACGGTATGTTTACCGCTTCCTAATAGTAAATCATTGATAGGATATAACATAGACTGACCGTCATTTTTCACAAAATGATATCCCACCGGAATGTCATTTACCCTGACAAGCAGTCTGCATCCTGTTTTGTTTACCTGCAGATAGTAGGCAGGTTTCTCCGGGTAGGTCTTCACCATTCCTAAATACTCCTGTATCAGTTCTTCCATTTTCTTTATTTCCGGTTTCATCTCTTTTTCTGTTTTTACTTGTGCATAGCCGTTGAAACTTAATGTAGCAACGAGCAGGGCAAGAATCATTGATTTCATATTATGTGTATTATTGGTTTTCTACATTTATGTACTTTTCATATTCAGGACCTTCGTACGGTGGGTCACCAAAACCTCGTGAACTAATGGCAATATCAAAGTGTGATATATCATTTCCGTCATCAGACTTTTTGATTTTATAGGTATAATATTTTTCTCTGCGGTGTATAGGCGCTTTGGTGTAGTCCCAGTCATACAAGTCACAGTAATAAAGCAGAGGGAACGGATTGTTATCGAATTTCAGATTTGTTTTTTTCAGAAAATCATCCATGTGCATACCTCTGCCCAAAACCGCTCCACCGACAACTATTTTACCCGTAAAATACTGATGTGGGCAGCGGTTCTTTAGCCATTTTAGGTCTTCATCGGTTATAAACCCACTTAATTCTATATTCCAATCAATCAGTATTCTGCTTACAGGGGCACTGTCTTTTCCGCTTTTATCGTGTGATACCATAGTGATTCCCATAGAATCCCATATAAACATTCCGGGTTCCGCAAGACGCTCGTAATTTCCGAATATCTCACACAGTTCTCCTATTGACATTCCCGGCATGAACGACTTGCCGTTGTAGGTCATTGTCGTATCTGTAAATACAAACAGGTGCTTCCTATTCACCCCCTCTTTTTCGTAGTCTATAGGCGGTTCTTCCGGCAGATGTTCTTCCAAAAACCTGTCTGTCTTGGCCATCAGTGTATCTACTTTGCCCAAAATGTTATCTATGCTTCCCATCGCCTTTTGGTGGTTGTAGCTGCACCCTGTACACGAGCTGAGTGCGGACAGGCAGAGCAGCCCGAAGCATAGGGCAACGGCTGCCGGTGCGGATATGAATGGATGCTTGTTCATATTACGTTACTTTTTAAGACGTTATTACTCTGACTGTTCTTTCCCCTCATTTTGTCTTTTCAGGGAATCTGTCCTTTCCTTCATATATTCATCACACAGCGGCAGCAGGATATTTGCCTGTACACATCCCAATTCGCTGCTTTTCATCCAGTCCTCGCAGGCTCCACGTTTGTCTCCTGTACGTTGGCGGGCAAGCCCACGACCGTAATACAACCTGTAGTCCTTTGGAAAATGTTTTATTCCTTCACCATAGGCTTCAGCCGATTCTTTAAAACGCTCCAGATCATATAAGGCACGACCTAAGTTATTGTATAAGTTTGCATTTGGCTTGCCGGTTTTTATAGCTAAACGATAATCAGAAAGTTCACCTTCAATATCACCAATCTCATATTTCATTATAGCGCGGTTAATGTATGCATCTATATCTTGGGGAGTTAACTCTATTGCTTTGGTGAGGTCTGTAATACCACCTTTTTTATCACCTAAAAAAGATTTAGCATTACCCCTTCCATAATATGCTCCACTTTTTTGAGGGTCTAATTCAATGGCTTTACTATAATCCTCAATAGCTCCTTTCTTGTCTCCCATAGAGGATTTTACAATAGCTCTATTGTAATAAGCTGCAACATAGTTTGGATTAATACTAATTGCTTTACTGTAATCTTCAATTGCTCCATTTTTATCTCCTGCATCATCCTTTTTATTACCCGATTCCTTATACTTATAAGCCAACACAGTATCAGGTACAGATACCTGCTTGTCGCCGTCAGTTCCAGAAGAAGCCTTTCCCTGACAGGACAACAGCAAAACACTCATAAACGATAGTATAAACCATTTCATAATACCTGATATTTAGTGATTATTATTCTCAAAATTATTTCGCTAATATAGCTCCACTAATTCATCACAGCCTTGTGGCATATAAAGGAGTATGAATTTTGACACGAAGACGCGTTCATCGGGATTGAGGACTTTATTTGCTTCCGAGACATAGAAACTGACCTGCAAGACATCATCGAAATCCACTTTTCTCCTCAGACACACCAGTTTACCGTTTCCGCAAATCACCATTTCGTAGTCCTCAATCGGCAATGCTGTCCAGTCAATCGGATTGCATTGGAAACGAAACAGATAATCCGGACTGAGATATTGCTCTTTCAATATATCCTTATCCCAATAATTCATTTCCGATGCCAATCCGGCTGTAATGAACCGCGTGGTGTAGTATTCGGCATACTTCCCGTCAATCATCATCTGACGCACTTTATTGTAATGAGCCAGCACCCTTTTCTCCAGTCCGGGAACCGTCCGTAAATCCCGAGCATCGGCAAGTATATTTTTATGGTCAAAAGGAAGTCCGGCATCAAAACTGACCGAATCGGTATATAATGCAGTTCTTCTTGCCCCTATATCCGCAGGAGTATCAAGTTTTGCAACAGTTTGCGGAGAGCCGGCCGACTGTTCCTTACAGTGAACCACTCTGATATTGACACAGGCATTTTCGGAGACGACCTTTTCACCCGGTCGGGGGTAAACCTCGATACGTATAGTATGCTTACCGCTACCAAACAGGAGGCTGTTAATTGGGCGCAGTACGGATTCATCTTCGTTTTCAATGAAGTGGTATCCTAAAGGAATATCATTTACGCGAACAAGCAATCTGCATTCCGTCTTATCGATTTGCAGATAGTAGGCCGGTTTCTCGGAATAGGTCTTTACCGCACCCAATCTCTCGATCAGCCCTTCCAGCTTCTTGATTTCCACATCTGTTTGTGCATAGCCGTTGAAACTTAACATTGCAACGAGCAGGGCAAGAATCATTGATTTCATATTATTTTCTGTTTTCTTTTATTGTGTCATTGCTTGTTTCTACTTTCAATCGCTCATTTAAAATGGCTCTGTCTGTTGCATTGCTTATTTTTCGGGGTATTGACCGGGTATCTTCTATGTATTCTTCTACCACTTCGCCGAACACCTTGTACATATAAGACAGCACAATCAGTATAGCCAATACTGCCAGTATCTTTTTTATCGGGTTATAGCGTCTAAACAGGAATATGACAAGTGCGGAGAGGATATAGGATATATACAGACCTGCCGTGTAGCGTGTCCTGATGCTGTATTCATTGGCGAGTTCACGTATCTCTGCTTGCGTGTCCCATGCCTCGTCTGCATATTGGTACAGCAATACTTTTTGTATATATATCAGGCTGTCCTTGCTTGTTGTCGGTTGCGATGCGCAGGTAAGTTCTACTCCCATGCTGCCCAACCGATATTTGTTGGATGCTTCCGCTGCCATTGTATCGGGCAGCATGGAGAGGTACATACGGCAAGTGTCCGTAGCGGCATCGAAAGCGTTTTTCAGGGAGTCCAGTTTGTATGTAAGTCTGGCTTTCGATATGAGCATGGGCATATCATTTTTGATGCTATTAAAGTAGGAATGATACGTACTGTTATTGTCAATATCTCTTGGAACATTGTTCTTCATTTCCAGTTTCAAGCAGACATACTCCTTCTTCATTTGGGGATAGACGAACCAGTCGCAATAATAGACCATAGCGGACAGCGGAATGACAAGCAGTAGTCCGGTTCCCAGCTTACAGACAAATTCTTTCCATGTCTGTACTTTCAGTTTGTTAAAGGCGAACAAGGCGGCAATTCCTATGCTGTTTACTACCGAAACCGTAAAAGCCGTTACTCCCAGTATGAAGAAGTATTTCAAAGCCTTGTCTGTTTCCAAGACATCAAACACATCGTATTCGATTTTGTGGAATTTATCAACAAGCACAACAAAAGAGCATACAAACATAATGGCGAGCGTAATGATAAAATATTTGCTCAATTTCTTCAATATATCCATAATATCTTCAAAGGTTTAATTGTTATTTTATAGTTTCCGGATAAAGTTACTGATTTTATTGAATTGCAGTAATATATCCTATATTTTCCATTTGATTTTTGTTTTTTATTCCACATCTACATTTATGTACTTTTCATATTCAGGACCTTCGTACGGTGGGGCACCAGAACCTCGTGAGTTAGTCGAAATCCAGAAATGCTCAATATTTGTGCCATCTCTTGATATTTCAATTTCATATGTATAATATTCCTCCCTACGGTGTATAGGTGCCTTGGTATAGTCCCAGTTATGGAGGTGACAAAAGTAAAGCAGAGGGAACGGATTGTTATCGAATTTCAGGTTTGTTTTTCTTAGAAAATCATCAATGTGCATTCCTCTACCCAAAACAGCTTCACCGACAATCATTTTACCGGTAAAATACTGGCGTGGACAACGGTTCTTTAGCCATTTTAGGTTTTCTTCGGATAGAAAATCATCTAATTCTATATTCCAGTCAATCAGTATTCCGTCTACAGGAGCACTGTCTTTTCCGCTTTCATCGTGTGATGTCATGGTAAGTCCGATGGAATCCCATATAAATATTCCGGGTTCCGCAAGACGTTCGTAATGTCCGAATATCTCACACAGTTCTCCTATTGTCATTCCCGGCATGAACGGCTTGCCGTTGTAAGTCATTGTCGTATCTGTAAATACAAACAGGTGCTTCCTATTCACCCCCTCTTTTTCGTAGTCTATAGGCGGTTCTTCCGGCAGATGTTCTTCCAAAAACCGGTCTGTCTTGGCCATCAGTGTATCTACTTTGCCCAAAATATTATCTATGCTTCCCATCGCCTTTTGGTGATTGTAGCTGCACCCTGTACACGAGCTGAGCGCAGACAGGCAGAGCAGTCCGAAGCATAGGGCAACGGCTGCCGAAGCGGGGAGGAATGGATGCTTGTTCATATTATTGTGATTTAAAATTTTGTATATATTCCCGCAAAGCCTATTGTTTGTCATCTCGGCATTTGGTAACCTACCATGTATTCTGCTCCACAGAAGCGGCACTGGTGGTGTGCCTCGCGCAGACCTTCGTCCGAGCCGGTGGCCGACTTTACCATATGATAATCTTCTGTGCGGTGCAGAGTGAGGTGGTGACATTCGGGACAAAGCTCGTAGCCTTCCTTAGTGAGAGGAACGCGCAGCTTGAACCGTTCGCCACAGTCCGGACACTCGCAGACGAGGATATAGGCTGTTTTCAGTTTGAGTTCGAGCCGCTCGCCATCGGTGAGGAGCGGCAGATTCTCTTCTCCAACAGGCAGGGGCAAAGAGTGGATTTTCCTTCCCATGCAGTTGGGACAGGGATAGTGGCGGCGCAGCAGTCTGATTTTCTGCAAACGATGGTAGTGTATTGCCGCCAGCACGGCGGGCCATACGGGGAAGAGCCATAGCATGGCCACTAATGTGCGTACCGTAAACGGACGACGGGTGGCGAGCAGTTCGAGGGCGGCTTCCGGAGTATCGGATTTGAGACAGAGTTTGCGACGCATTACTCCAAAGGTAGCAAGGTTTATCAATAAAAGTGTAATTCGTCCTGTCCGTGAATCGAAGATGGAAAGGTAAACGGGTATCGCAGTCTCTTCCAGCCACGATTTCTGTGGAAGGATAATTCCTTCCCGATGTTCCGGTGCCGTTGTAGAAGAATGGGATACACCTGCCATCAACAGAAACAGAAGTACGCCCGCTATCCGGCGGTAAGAGCGTTGGGGGTTATCTTCCCGATAACGGCTCGTCTTGCTGCTGTTTACCTTCAGCAGCAGGAGCAGTAATGCCGAAAAGACCGCTATGGCGATGAGGGCGAACAAGGCGAGCAGCACGAACCCTGCCGGGTCGTAGGTACAACCTATGCCCGTAACCGACATATCACCGAGAAGGAGAAAGATGCCTGCCACTACCGACACTTGCAGGGCAAAGCAGGGCAGTACGATTGCATAGAGAAAAAACTCTGGCAGATGGGCGTTTTTTACGAAACGCCAACACCGTTTCCACAGACTTGAACGGGCGGAGGGAATATCTGTATTCTGTTTCATGATTTTTGCTGTGAAGTTAATGTCAGTAAGTATAGCAAATATAAGCCAGCTTTCACTATCAAAAAACAAGGCTTCTGTATAATCTCCTGAATGGCTGTAATCTGTAATCAGTAAAGAACTTAATTTTCAACAACTTGTATTGAATCAAGTACCCATTTCCCTTTTTCATAGTTGAATGTAGCACTACCATAACATCCTTCCTTTCGAATATTAAACTCAAATATGACAGGATGATCTGTCTCGCCATCGAACGTTTGTCGGGTAAATTCAATGTAATCAGTAATTCCATCAAGTGGCATGGCAAGAATAAGCATATCTTTGTTTCCGTATTTCACTTCCAGATCATCTCTAAAAAGTCCCGAACTGAGGATGAACATATCGCGGTTATGATAATACGTACTAAGCTTTTTGCTGTTTACGATAGCTTCAATCATTTCACTGAATTCGTTACGTTCCTTCTCCTCAGCCCTTAAATTCTCCAACTTCTGTTTTGTTTGTTCGCTATACTGCGCTGACTGCGGTGTTGAGTTTTCCAAAAAGCTCTCAAGATTCAACAGCTTCTCTTGTCCGGTAACGTCAAAAACACTAATCATGATATTACTCTTATCGTATGAAATACTCAGACCGATGATATAATCGCCGTTCTTTCGTACATAGCTGGCTGAACCGTTGTTGTCAATCACAAAACACTGGTCTTCTTCTTCATAGGGGGCTAAACCATTGCTGAAGTCTGTCATCACGGCGTATCTTGTAGCAGATTCATTGACTATGGGCATACGTTTTAGGTAAGCCTCTACATAATTCGATAAGGGTCTTTTAGATTCATGTATGCCTCGTGTGCGTAAGCCCATCATACAAATACCCTGATCGGTACCATACCACACCGCTGGGAAAACGGCAGGATCAGAGCAGGATACTGATGTACAGTCTTCATCATCTGAAAGAACATAAACCAATCCCATATATTTCTTCTCTACAATATCTTGGGTAAAAACGCCACCTTTCTCAAACAGATCAAGCATTCTCCCCACCTCTATGGTAATGGAATCTTTGTTGTACTGTTCCCACTTCTCCCGAATTTCCTTATATATACTATTAATCGGACTTTGTGCTCTAACGATATTGGCAATACCAACCAACATGAAAATAATAACAAGTTTTCTCATATTCTACTATTTTTAAAATTATCTTGTTTTTTTTACATACTCTAAGTACTCTATAAACTAAACTGACAGATTGATTTGTATTGTTCAAAAATCAAAAGAGTTGTGGCGGTAAGATGTATGTGTACGGTGAATCTTATGCCCTACGATGTATTTAGCACCGCAGTATTTACATTCATGACGCGCTTCCTTCAGTCCTTCGGAGAATTCAGTAGGAGATTCCACCACAGTGTATGCTTCTTTCCGGTGTAAGGTGATACCTTGGCAATCCGGACAATATTCGTAGAGACCTGTTGCAAGAGGAATGCGCACTTTCACCTTTTCTCCGCAGTCGGTGCAGGTGTACACATGGATGCAGACGGTTTGCAGATTGAGTTCCATTCGTTCCTGTGGGGTGAAGAGCCGGGCATCTTTCTTTATCTCCTGTGCCGACATCTCGCGCAGGGTCTCTTTTCCGCATTTCGGGCAAGTGCGGCTCTGGCTGAGTATCTGTTTGCGTAATCTCAGTCTGTACCATAGCATCACAGCTGCAATGGCAGGCCATACGGGAACCAGCCACAGCAGACCGATGAGAGTGCGCCAGGCAAATGCCTGCTCCGTGAGTTGCTGTTCCAAAGCAGTGGATGCTGTCTTGCCTTTGGGTTGCAGGTAATTTTTCAGTCCTTTCCATGTCAGCCAGTTGAGGAGAAGAAGGGAAAGAAGGGAAAGGCTTCCCAATATAAGCAAAGGTAGTGTGGTCATTGTTTGCCTCCTTTCTCGTTGGTTTCTTCGATGCGTCTGTAAGAACGCTCTATGTCTTCTAAAATGTATGCGTCCAGCTTACTGCCGTTGAACTTGAACAGGAAGGCCAGAAGTCCCATATATCCGAAGGTGAACAGGGCGGCACTCAGTACCAGCATCGCCACGTCGCTGAACGCTGCTTCGGAAAACAGCCAAGTGAAAAGTGTCATCCCTGAAAGGCTGATGCACAGGGTGGATGCAGCCAGCAGGGCGAGTGTGAGGAATGGGATGAGTATCATTCCTATGAGGCTCCGCCACATTTCTTTGCAGAACTTGGGGTGATGACCGGTGAGGGCAAACCCGAAGAGGGAGCAGCCTGCAGCGGTGAACAGCACAACGAACAGTCCGAAAAATGCCCATGCCACCCACTCCTGCCAGGAGCCTGCGGCAAGCATTCCGCCGAGGTCTGTCCAACGGCTGTTTTCATCACACACGATTTGCCATAAGTAATACAGCACAGAGGTGAAGCCTGCTGTGGAGAGGATGACGAGAACGGACGGCAGGCAGCCTGTCGGCTTTTTGCGGTACTGGCGTATCCGCAACAGTATCAGCATGGAGAACAGCAGCTGGACAGCTATAAGGATATAGAGCCCCGAACCGGTCATTGTTTGTTGTTCCATAGGCATGTGTTTTTAATGGCTTGTTGCCGATTGGTGATGTGGCAAATATAGAAAAATGTTTTTTTCAGTATTTTATGGATGGGGTGTTTCTCACCGGAATGTGTTGTAGAATATGTTTGAACTTGCTTTCTCGCGGTGTTCCCGTATCCCACATTTTTGCCATTTTCATGTGATTTAAAATTAGCTTATTATAGCCTGTTTCTTATCTCTTGAACATTTTTCTCTCCAATTTTTGCAACTCCATTGTTGCCTCAATGTAAGGGCCATCTACTTTGATGAGTAAATCTTCAAATTCTTTTTTTGCCCGGAAGAAATTTACGACATCCTCGCTTTCCATGAACAGTCCGATATATTCGTCATCCTGCTTCCAAAGATACACGGGTATGTTTTTGCCCTTTGATACCATCGAGTTTATCAGAATCTTTTTAAGTTCGTCTTTACCTGTTTCTGCTTTCTGCAGGGCAGGTTTACCATATTTCTGCCTGGCAGTTTCTACCAGTTTTTCGAAGCCTGTTTTATTCATCTTCGTTTCGCAGGCCATCGATATTAATTTGCTTTGTGCATTGGTTATCAAATTCAGTTTTCCAAAATCGGTATCACAAAAAGTTGCTTTCTTGGTAGCAAGACTGTCCATACTTATATAATATACTAAAATCGGATATTTCTCAGTCCGCGAAACATACATGTCTTTTGTGTATTTCACATAGCGATAGTTTACTTCTTTGCGGGTCTCTTTGGGATTATCGAAATCAATATATGGAGAGCAAAAACGTTCCACATCGATGTCATAGTCCGGGTTATCCATGTTGATAATCTGTTTGTCTGATTGTGCATGGGCTGTTGCGCCGGATAAGCATAAAAATGCTGTCAATCCAATGATGATAAGTGTTTTAATTTTCATATTCGTTCATTTTATAATAAATGGTCAGCTCCTGTTTCTTCGGATATTTACCGGTGTATCACCGAGATTCCGCTTGCAGAAATCAGACAGGTAAGACTGGTTCGCAAATCCGCATTGTTCGGCAATCTCCGGTAATGGAAGGTGTGTAGTCCTCAACAGTTTCAGCACCTGCTCGGCACGTTTTTGCCGAAGCCACTGGGCTACCGGACAGTTAAACAATCTCAGGAATGTCCGACGGAAGGTAACGGTACTGTTTGCTCCGCATAGTTCCGCCAGTTCTTCTGCTGTCTTCGCTTCTGTGTGACATTCCATCACTTTCTGAATGAAAGAATGGTCGGTATGGATACCGAGCAGTTCTTCCGCTTGCAAAATGATTTTACGGTTGATATGTTCGTAGGAGGCATCGAGCAGTTTGAATGATACCTCAATGCCTTCTGTCGGCTCGGAAGTGGAAGGCATTCCGCATTGTATTCTCGCTTCGCGGAAGTAGTAGAGCATTCTGTGATAGATGGCTTCCAGATGCTCTTCACGGTGCTTTTGCAGCAATCGGCATAAGGTCAGTAACTCTTCTACGTAGCAATAATGTGTGTACCATATTTGCAAACGCATGACATAGCGGGTGGATTCTGCTTCACCGGCAGTCATGAACAGCTCCAGCCATCTCTCAAAGTCCGGCTGTTCATGGGTGATCGCTTCGGGAAGCCTGTTCATCCATCCGGCAATCGTATTCATGAATTCCATGTCCGATGCAAAGGGACGCAGTTGCCGCTCTCTTCTCTCCTCCGGCATATCCTTGGATATGGTCACACAAAGCATACGCAGACGTGCTTCCCGGGGATCGTCCGGTTGCAGGCGTGAAAGGAGATAACCGCTTATTGAAAAGTCTTTGTCCATAGCAGGGAAAATTTATCGGTTTTCAAACCTGAGGGCCACCGTCATGCGGAATGCCACGGGTTTTCCGTTTTGGGTGGCAGGTATAAGCTCGGGAAGCCGTTGAATGGTATATAGTGCTGCGACTTCCAATTCGGACGATGTGGCCTTCCGGTTTTCCACCTTGGAATCCTTCGCTTTGCCGTCTTTTCCTACCGTGAACGATACGCTTACATTCCCTTCTGCATATTCCTGGTTCCCGATGCCGGCATTGTAGGCCATCCAATGGCGCACGGCAAGCCTGAAATCCGGGAATTTCGCGAACGGTCCTTCCTTGAACTTGGGAAGTTCCCCGTCCGGAATGTTCATATATCCCTTGATGGTGTCCGGGACAAGGTCTTCCTCCGTAAACAGCTCGCCGGTGTCGTATACGCCTGCTGCCGGATTGATTTCCATGCTCCGGACATCTGACGAGAGGTCATTGAAATTGCACCAGTTACCGACGCTGATGCAGTCGATGAACGGATCGTATTTCGTTTTTGTCACCATCAGGCACACTTCATACCAGGTGTGTGGCTGGCTGCCTCCGCCGACAATTTCCCGTTCCCCCTTTTCGTTCTCTTCAAGGTAAATCACGGCATCCTTGTGCTCAGGATTCGGCTTGCGTACATATAGTTGGATAGTCCGGTCATTCACATGCCATCCATAATTCTGAAGTCCGAAATACTCTTCTGTGACAAAGCATTGGGGGCCGTATTTTTCCGCCAGGGCATATAGCAGCGAATCCACTGCCGCCGCTCCGTCCAGCCTCCCCAGTGCCAGAATGCCGATCAGTTTTCCTGATTTGTCCGCCACCATGCCGGTATACGGGAATTCAAAGATCCCGAAGCGGGCAAGAACCTCTCCGTAGTTTGTTTCTATCGAGCTGTATTCATAAATGACCGCTTTTTTGCCTTCCCGGGTTTCGCATTTCACTTTTTCCTTTCCGAAATAGCGGGATGATTTGTCATAATCCTCGTCGTATGTCTTCGCTTTGGAATAATACTTGTCCACGTTCATTCCGAACACGACATTTTCCAAATCGTATGCACCCTCACCCCAGTATTGAGGCTGTGCGGCACTGATGCCACAAAAGAAACTCAAGATTCCCATGATAAAAATAGTTTTCATGATTTGCATGTTTTTGTTAATATTGATATACTGTATTAGAAACGGCTGGATGAACCTCCGCCTCCGGACGATCCTCCTCCGAAACTGCCTCCGCCACCGCCTGAGCCTCCCGAACGTCTGGAAGAGGTGTTGATTTTCGGTATTGTATAGCCTACCATGTATTCGGCATCGCAATGCATACATCGATGGCGAGCCTCCATCAGTCCTTCTGATAAAGTGGTGGCTTTAATAATAGTCCGATATTTTTCTTCCTTGTGCAGCGTCATGTGCCCGCAGGAGGGGCAGCATTCATAGCCGTCCTTTTCAAGCGGTATCCGGATTTTCACCTCTTCGCTGCAAGCGGAGCACCGGTAGATGCGGATGTAGGCCGTCTTCAGTTCTGTTTCTTTGCGTTCGCTTTCAGTCAGCCGTTTCGTATCCTTTATCAACTCGTGCAAAGGAATCTCCCGGAGGGTTTCCCGATTGCATTTCGGGCATGTCCGGCTGCGCCTGAGGGTCTTTTGTTTCTGTATGCCGAAATACCAGCAGGCAATACCTAGCATGGCGGGCCACACCGGTACCAGCCAGCACAGTCCGAGCAGGGTGCGTGCAGTAAAGGGGTTTCGGGTCGCCAGCAAGGCCAATGCGGCTTCCGTCCCTTCGTCTTTGGGTGTCATCCTGTGTACCGCCGATTTCCAGACAAACCAGTTTATAAGTATCAGCATCAGGGCAAACACGATAAAGACCAGAGAAGGGGTGGTACGCCGGAACTTTTTTATCCATGCTTCCGGCGGTGCTGCCTGATAGTCACTTCCGTACAGAACTGCCGCCACCGCCTTGACACCTTCAAGCATTCCTGTATTCCAGTCATTTTCCCGAAGATGCGGCACCATGATTTCCATCTGTATTCTTTTGCAAATGGCATCCGGCAATACTCCTTCCAGGCCATACCCGGTCTTGAAGGTGATATCCCGTATATCCCGGGTCAGCAGAATCAGCAGTCCGTTGTCATCTTCCGCCTTGCCAACACCCCACCGGTTGAACAGCGTAACGGCAAATTCATGCGGTTCCTCTTCTCCGATGCTGTTCAAGGCGACAACTGCCACTTCTATGGTCAGTGAGTCCTCCAGTTGTTGCAATATATCGTTGATTTTATTCTTCGTTTCACTGTCCAATATATGGTCAGGGTCGGATACCCAATTGTCCGCATCGTATGTCTTGGGATTAGGTACATCATCGACCGTTCCCCATGCCATCGGGCAGAAACCCACCAGAACGGCTATGCAGATTATAAGTTTTCGTATCATATAGTGCCTCCTTTCTCATGGTTATTCATATCGACCGGTCTGAAAGAACGTCTGCTGTCCTTTTCATCGTATTCTTTTAATTTCTCGCTGTTCATTTCCAACAGGTAAACGACGAATCCGGAAAATCCAAGCAGGCACATCACACTGAAAAATAAGAGCAGAAGCATCCAGCCCCAGCCGATATTGTCAAACATGGGTGAGGCAAACCTCATGCAGATAATATAGGCAAACCCAAATGCCGCAACCAATATTCCCAATGCCATGACGGGAAACAGCAGGATTATTGCCAGTGTTTTCCATATCAGTTTGCAGAATTTGGGGTGACGGCCTGTGACAGCATAGCCGGCCAAAGAGCATACGGTGGCGGATACCAGTATCATTATCAGACAGATAAATCCGGCCATCAGCCATTCCACAGGAGAAGCGGCGGCGAGCGACCCTCTGCTCTCTGCAAAGATATTGGCAAACAGCCCTTCATTGATGATAAGATGCCCCAGACTGAACAGAGCGGTGGTCAGAGCAAATACAATCATGAAAATAACACCCGCTGCCAGACAGCCTGACGGCTCTTTGGAGTCCTGCTTCCTTCTCCAGATAATCAGTCCGGTTATCAGAATCTGTAGTACAATCAGGATATATCCTTCCATAGGCTCGGTCACTTAAAAATGACGGGGAGAGTGGCGACAAAGGAGATCGCTTTTCCCTTCCATTTTGCCGGGACATACTTTATGCCGTAGAGGCAGTCGCACACCGCTTTTTCCAATAGCGGATGGGGGTCTCCGTTTATTTTTACGTTGCTGGCAACGCCGTCGATTCCGATGGTTATTTCCGCCGTCATTCTTCCTGTAATTCCTTGTTCGACTGCCTCTTCCGGCTTCCTGAGCAATTGTGCCAAGACCATGTTCCATTCGTCCGGCATTCCTGTCTGCGGGTTGATGGGCTTGGCTGGCTGGAAATCAGGACTGAAATAATCCACTTCCTCCATCTCTTCCGGTTCGGTCTGCTTTGTATTGTCCGGTGATTTTTCTGTGCACAACCATTCGATAAGTTCGTTGCATCGCTTGCGGTTGATTATTAACCGCGATGCTTCGCCTTCCGATGGGGCAAATACGGTTATCTCGGCAATTTTCCGTCTCTTTTCGTCCGGCATGTAGAGCAACAGACTATCCCCCTGCAAGGCTGTCCTGAAGTGTTTTCCCATCATTCCGGCAGCGTCTGTATCGTCATTTTCCTCTGAAGCTTCATCTTCCATATAGTGTTCCATAGTCTCTTCCAGGTTGTTCAGGTCGATGCCTTCTTCTTTCAACCACTCTTCAAACGTGATTTTCCTTGTACTATTTTTCAGAATCTTGTCCAAATCTCCTGTTATGGCTGTTTGAGAGGACGGCTCGTACCAGTTACCGTCTCTGTGATAAAGGCAACCCATGCGTCTCAGTTTGTCGATATTCTCTGCGTCTGTGGAAATGATGAAGCCGTTGCTGTCAACCTTTTCTATGGAAAAAGTCATGCTGCCCCAAGTCACCTGTACAGGTTTGTTTCCAAATTCCTTAATGGGTACTGTGATGCGGTTGTATTTCTCAGGCATATAGAAAGACAAGGAGATGTGTCCGCCTGCAATTTCCTGATAAGGGACAGTCAGCGGTATCTGCAATCCGAACCATATATTCAACATGTCTTTGTTTTGGGCATAGTCGCCGCCCTCAAGCAGATAGAGATTTTCATCCGGGTGTATATAGATCGGTTTACCCTGCTTGTCTGTCAAATGAAGCTGCAAGTCAGTCTCCAGGTCGAAGAAAAGTTCTTTGCAGAACCCCGTGAAGTTCCCGTTCTCATCTTCGTGATAATACTTTTCCCACAGACCGAATCCTTTCCGACCACCGAAATATGAAGATACATCTTCGTCTTTGCCCCTTAGCATGAGGTTGAAAAAGATAGGAGAATCCTTGTTCGGCTCTATGAATGCCTTGTCAAAGCACCTGAACAGTCTTGACAGGCTCTTTTTAAAACTCTCGTGTTTGAATTTGTCCGCCCATTTTTCCCAAGGGAATCTATCCCGTTTGAGCTCATGGCTCTCTGCCAATGAATCAAGTTCGCCGAATGCCGCTCCTGTCACGAACTGATAGAGTGCTTCAAGTCCTTCCATGGCCTCTTTTTTCTCTTCTTCTGTCATTTTCGTCTTGTTTTGTGCCCATGCTCCCAGTACGAAACATGCAAGCAGGACGGTTGATAATATTCTTCTCATGGTGAATGGTGGTATTGTGTTTATAATCAAAATGATACAGGAATAATGGCAACGGATGCGACGCATTTTCCGTCATATTTTGCCGGCATGAACCGCATGCGGTAGATGCAATCCGTTACAGTTTCGCTCAAAGCCAGATGCGGCGAACTTGTAATTTCCACTTTGCTGACAGCACCATCTGCCTCAATTACCACCGTAGCCATCACCTTACCCGTAATGTTCTGTCCGGCAACTTCTTGTGGGAGTGTAAGCATCTGCGACAGTTCGGCACTTAATTCACTTTGAGAGCCAGTTTCTATATTAAGCGGAATGGCAGGCTGGAATCCGTTTTCGGACAAGTCTATTGTCTCCGTATCTTTTTCATATAAATGCCAGTCAATGGCATTGCGCCCCTTGGTCAGTGTCCGGGCATATTCGACACCCATTTTCAAATGTCCCTCCAGATAATCCCTGAAACCTTCAAGCACCCGGTCCTTATCAAGCCGCAATCCGCTGGCCGTTTGTTTTTCAGGAATATCCCACTCGGCACCGGCCCTGTATATTTCAACGGCGTCCATTCCGTTCATAAAGACATAACCATAAACTACGTTTTGTCTGTATGCTTTGTTCAATTCTGCTTTAATGGCTTTGTTCATAAGACATATCGAGTCGCTGTCCTGACACAGAATCGCATTTTTGAAACGTTCCGTTATATCCATGGCACTCCTCAGTCCGTCTCCAAAAGCGTCCATGATGGCAGGACTGTTACCCCGGGAAAGTAGCATTGCATCAAACTCCTCTCTGTGAGCTTCTCCTATAAACCACTTATATTCCATAATCCAGCCAGCCTGTGCTACTCCCACTGCATACGAAATCATATCATTAGGTGCCAGCAAGGCATTCCGTTCGTCGGGTGTAAGTTTCATGTTGTCTTTCAGTTTGCGGATGCCGTCCGGGGCCGCAGGAGAATCAAATTTTGCAATTGCCGAAGCCAGGGCTTCCGATTGGGTGATTTCATTGCTTGCTGTGGCGGTATCTATCCACTCTGGAAGAATAAGGGCATCGTCGGCATGCTCTTGACACAGGAAATAAGGTCTGTTGTGATTTGCGATGTCGTAATAGCGTTCTTTCTCTCCATCGAAAAAAGAAAACCATTTATCAGATAAGGTGTAATAGTGCCGGGATATCTCATTTTCAGAAGCGATATGCTTCCTTACCTGTTTCAGCACATCGGAAATTGCGGCATCGATATAATCCAGTTCCGGATAAGGATTTGTTGAGTATGCTCCCATAAGGGCTCCGTTGCGGAAGCAGATCCTTTCCATTCCGGTACTCCCTGCAATGCCCCGCAATTGTTTCCAGAGCGAGGAATAGTCTTTTAGAACGATTTCTTTCCAATGCTTTACGCCAAAGTCATAGCCGGCGTGGATATACGGGGCGTACTCTTTCCTGTAAGTTTTCACCTTGACGGATTTCCGGGCGAGCCTATCATAGGCGGTGGTATAGCATAAACTGTACACGATAGGATCCAGTACATCAATTTTGTCTCCCGGTTGTGGGAATTGTACCTTGGGTGCCGCTTTCTTCTCAATCGCCACATTCCATACCGTATCCTTTGTCACCTTTATATCAGGCTCCTCTTCGGTTATCAGGTCTGTATTCTGAGCTCCGGCTGACAATACCATGCCTGAGAACAATGCTATGAATGCCGTTTTTTTCATAGCAGCTTTTACAGGATAAGACACCTTGATATCATTCCAAAGGTGTTTGTAGAATTTATATATTGCGAGAATCTGATTATTCAGGATAGAAAATGGAAAAGGGAAGTAGGAAAACACTTGATTAGCAAAGGTACAGTTCGGCAAACGCAAAATAGTGAAAAGCCATCCTTTCATGGCTATATATCCGACCGATGCCTTTTGCCGGTAGTAAGAGCCGGGATTCGTCAGATAATTTTTCTTCTCCCAATCACAGAGATTGGAGATAAAGCCGGTTTTGACTTTCGGTGGAGGACTCTCACCCCAAGCGTTTTTTATTATAGCAATTACGTTTTTCATAATCTTATCCGTTTTTTCTGCGTAAAAATAGCTATATTCTATATATGGGAGTTATGAATGCTGATAAATTTTACGGATTTCTGTTCATCCTGACCAATTATCCGTCAATTATCCAACACATATGGATTCCCTTATTGAAAATTGACATTCGGACTGTTCCGATTTTCGCCATCGGACTTGAATGCCACACTATCTGACAAGAAAGTGTGGAGCCGGTTTACTTATTTGTATTAGAGGTTCTGGTAAAACCCGGAAGCAAATAAATGAAAACAGTACCCCACACCTATATCGCATGTCATTCGCATACGGATACATGTGACAAGTGTTACTGCTCAGCCCTGCTTCCATTTTGAAATTTACCAGATTTCTAATACAAGGTGTTAGCGAAACACATCAACTATATATGTCTGTCGTTTGCACGACTTTACAAAGATAGTCTGTTTTTCGATATAGCAGCTATTTGGGTACTGTTATTTTTCAAAGTTAGGGATTTTTTTATTTGTGTCCTTACGCTTTCTGTTTTATTTTCCGTAAATCTGTTCATAGTCTCCAGTTATATTCCAATCGGATTCACTTTCATCGTTTCCAGATTCAGGTACAGCCCGTGATGCTCAATCATCCCGTTGCGGAACATCTTCCACAGGATATTGCAGCCGAGTTGTGCCAGCGTGGAATTGATGAACAAGTCCTGCCTGTCCAATGCTTCCGCCAGCGAGCAGCTCGGACCGGAGTCTTCTTCCTTTACCCGAGAGTATCGCACGAAACGGGTGATTACCTTCAGGGAACTGACAGTTTCATACAGTTTGGATGTCGGCTGTTTTATTTTTTTCGGCACCGTACCCATAACGACCTGTCCTGTGGTCTGCGTGTTTCCGAAATCCATCCAATATAAAGGGGTTTCGTAAGTGCAGTATGTCGGTTGTGGCAAAGCCTTCAACAGGTTCCACAGGTCTATCCGGGATTTGATGTTGTCCGTACAAGTGATTGTGATATTGGCCAGATTATCCCGTCGGGCATCTTTCAATACGGTCGGATAGATGTCCGGCTGCGCCTTCCAGTCGTTGCCGAAGAAATTGTTTATCCGGGAGACAAGGCATTGCGCCTTGTTCTGTCCCAGATCGGACGGACCGAAAAGCTGACGGCCGATGTTGGCTTCCGTCACGATGTCGGGATCATACAGGGTCACGAACAGCCCCGGGTGTCCGAGTCCTCTCAATGCCGCATCAAGCCGGGCCAGACAGGTTAGTACCTGTGAGCCTGTTCCTCCCGCACCAATCAGATTTACCGTTACCGGATGCTGCGGATTTACCAGATAGTTGTCAATATAGTGTACTCTTTTCATTTCAGGATGTCTTTAAGTTTTAGATTGTTCAATGGTTTTAACTCTTCAAGGTCGAAAGGTCTGTTCCTGGCTGCTTTAGTCACCAATACAAGGTTTGATCGGGTCGGGTTTCCGTTGCCTCCCAAGTGGGAAAACTCCGTCAGCCAGAATTTCTTTTCCCAGTATTGCAGCAGCTTTTCGTAGGTCATATCTTTCGGTTTCTCTAAATTGGCAGAACCCAGGCATACGCTAGATCCGGTCACGTTGAAGAACGGTGCGGCATATAGTGGCGTATCCTCGTCGGGTGTATCGCCCTTGTAGGCATATATATTCATCCCGTGTTCCCCCGCCTTGTAAATCACTCCCGGTAGATTGTATTCCGCATTCTCGATTTCAAGCCCCGGAATGAAGAACATCATCCTTTTACCCGGAGGATTGTACCATACATACCGTTCGCTTCCTTTTCGTGAATCGCAATACATCAGGTTGGACGGTATTTTTCCGTAGGGCGTGCTACTGTGCCTTTCCGAATACCCCTTCACCAGTTCGTTCATGAATTCCAGGGTCACCGGCCTTCCTTCCGTCATATTTCCCCGGTCGTCTATATCCCGTACCTCCAGAAAGAAATTCCTCTCATTTTCCGAGGCGTAAGCAATCAGTGCCGCCTTGGGGATAAGCAAGGTCTTCAAAGTCCTTGTAAGTTCGTTTGTCTCTATCATGATGTTCAAATGATTATGTTGATGAATTTGTCCGCCCACTGGAGGAATCGTTCCGGATAGTCATCCATGTAGAATAACTTTTCCGTTTCCGGTGACAGGGCGAGTGTCGTTGCAGGTATGATGTCGTAGGTCTCCCTGCTGTATGAATTGTAGTAATCCACCAGGTAGTCTGTCACCATATCGTTGCTGTCATAGACTACACGGATCTGCTGGTGGAGATACATCGGCAGGCACTCAGGCTCCTCTTCATAGAAAGGGTCGTAACTGTATTCCATGATGCCATGCTCCGGTGACAGGAAGTCCAATCCCTCCTTCATGGCGGAGACCAGCGACCGCTCATAGTCATTTTGGGGCTCATACCGGTCAAGTGCTTTCGGAAGGTTCTTGTAGTAACACCTGTTTTCCACCCTGCGGAGCAACGCTTGTACCTTGCCGTTCTCATAGGAGCGCAGGAGTTTCAGCCGTTTTCTCCTTTCCTCCGCTGTGTCCGAACCTTCTTCCGAGATCCAGGTCAGCACATAGTCCGTGTCGTCCTCGTCCAGCACGGTCTGTATTCCGTTTGCCTTCATCAGTTTATGAATAAACGTGATGGAGATACGCCTCAGTTCCGGATTGAGATCTTCCACGAATTTCACCGGAAAATAATACAATGTCAGTACGCCCCAACAATGGGTTTTCCAGAGCCTGAACAGCAACCGTCCGTTTTGCTCTTCTATATTGACATTCAGGTCTTCTCCGACAAGGACTTCCATTTCTTCGTGCAGTTTTGCGATTCCTTCGCCGAATGTACGTCCCGGAATATGTACCGCTTCCTTTCCCAAGAGGCAGGCATACCTGAAATAAGAATCACGCAGGAATTCGTAATTTTCCTGCGTGATGAGATTGTACCTGTTTCCTCCGGTGTCTTCCATGAAGAGACTCGGCAGCGGTCTGGGCAGAAACGTGGTGTTCAGAAAAGAGGAACGGCACCGCTTGGCGCCGTTATCCTTTCTTTCCTGTCCGTTCCATACCGGATATTGCGCACGGTCTGTCCGATGATGAGCCTTGCCAGCCGTTCCGCCTGCTGTTCGTCCAATGGTACACATGATTTCTTCTGTTTCTTGTTGTTGTCTTTATCCATACCGTCAGCCTTTTGTCCCGATGGTTGTCTTGAACTCGTATTCCGTCCTGTCATCCCGGATGACGGGACCATGTACGGTTGCCGTAGTCAGTTCCGGATAGAAGTTCGAATAATAACTCATGACCATGTCCGGAGAAAGGTTCGGATCCGGGTCTTGAAGGGTTACATACTCTGTTCCTTTCTTGAATTTGAATGTACGTGACATCCCTTTGATTTGAAGTGCCATGGTTTATCGGGTTTGATAAGGTGAATATTTCGGTTCCAGCATGGATTGCGGAAAGTCTATGTAATCTTCGTAGTCTTTCGGATTGTAGGCCGGTTGTTCAGAATCGGAGAAGTAAGGCTGCTGCTGTTCATCCTCCTGCAGGAAGGATTCATCCTGCCATCCTCCCGTTGCCGGAGGCATTCCATACATGTCCTGTCCGGATCCGGTGTTTTGTGAAGCATAGTGAGGATGCGGTTGCAGTGGCTGGCGTACCGGATGCTGTTCCGGTTGCTGTATCGGCCACAGCCCGGACTGTTGTTGTGCCTGCTGTACAGGAGGCTGTCCGAATTCCGGTCTTTCCGGCTGTTGCATAGGAGCCTGCCTTTGCGGTTGCCTGCTTGCTGGAGCTTGCCGAGCAGGGGCATAAGCCGGTTGTGGCTGCATGACCTGCTGCGGTTGCGGTTGTGTACGGTTCTGTACTACCGGCTGCTGTTCCGGTTGGGGCTGCCGTTCCATCAGGTCAAAGAGGCTTCCCTTGTTCATTTCCTTGTCGACAGCCTGAGTTTTCTCTTCAATCTCCTTCAGCTGTGCTTCATTCGCATGGGATTTTGCCTGTCCGAGCAGGTTGAGGGCTTCCCGATAATTCTTGGCGGTAGTCATTTCTTCCGCCTTCTTCATCAGCTTCTCGTATTTTTCCCGTTTTTCCCTTTCTTCCTTTGACTCCTTGGACTTCGCTTCCTTGGCGGCCTTGCTGTTGGCTGCCGCCTTGTCTGCCTGTGCCTCGAACTGGGCCATGTTCGCAATCAGGCCGCTAGCCTTTTGTATCGGCCGTGTGACGGTCTGAAGGAATCCCGCGTCAAGTTCCTGCGGTGTGCCTGTAACGGTCAGCGGTACAATCTGGTTCTGAGCCTCGTCCTTGAGCCCGTTTGACTTGGGTAATGTGGCAACGGTCAGTTGTCCGTTCGCTTTGCGGATGACAATCGTGAGATCTACGTTTTCTGTCATCATCTGGTGGATTGCTGTGAAAAACATAACTTAAATTATTTAATGGTAAAACGATTTGTTTCAATATTCCCGGAAAAATTCAGCCAAAAGCCTGTTCCTGTCGGGATGGTTGCAGATTTCCAATACCGGATTCAACAGCGTGGAGACAGGTACGGGACCTGTCGCTCCCCTGCCGGGCAGCTTGATGTGCGCTTCCGGTATCCGTATTTTTCTCTTTTTCTCTATCACCGGAATCCATGCCGGAGCCGGTGACTGTCTTGCGATGATTGTCTGTTGCATACTCCTTTAATTTAAATTGTGAATATCCGGGCTTTGGCAGCCCGTTGAACTACAAGGGCCTTTACTGCAAATGCTTCCGGAAAGACAAGGTTTTCGGGAAAAATACCGCAGCAGAGCGAGGATGATTTTTCCCGGGAAACCCCGCAAGGGGCCTGACCTTGTCGTCCGTACAGAAGCATTTGCCACCTTTGCCCTGTAGTTCTTCGGTCTGTCAATGGCTGTATTTTCATCCTTCCTGTTCCTGCTGTTTCTACTTTTCCGATATGACGGACATGGCAGATACAAAAAGAGCCGCCCCTCAAGGCAGCTCCGTTCCGTACGCTGTTTCTGTCGGAATCCATATTATAACAGGTATAGCATATCCGGTTCATGTTTCCTCCTGTTTGCTAAAAGACCAGATAACTGAGGATGCAGAAAAGTATGGCAGCGGCCACCAGCAGGCAGGCTATCTTATACAGAAACTTGAAGAATCCTCTGAAGCAGACGATGGCTACCGCTGCCCATACGGGGGATATTCCCCGTGAATACAGATAACTGAACACGGCAAAGGCAACAAGCACCAATGCCGCCATCCTGATCCGTTTGTCTGTTCTCAACCTCGCGATAAATTCTCTTGTTTTCATGACCGTACAGTGTTAATCGGTGAAACATGTCATTTCCTATTTCGGGGGCCGGAAAGCGGACCGCCTTCACAGGCAAGGTTTTCGGGGAAAATACCGGAGCCCGGCGAGGATGATTTTCCCCGAAACCTGCAAGGCCCGACCTTGCAGGTGGAAACCGGCGGTCCGCTACCTTTGTCCCGGAAATGGAATGACTGGATCATTTCCCTTTTCCACCTTTGGGCTTTGGAAAAACAAGTTTCAGGTTAAAGCTCTCGTCAAAGGCGACCATGGCATCGAATGAGATCCCCTTTTTCCCTTTGAAGCCCTTGATGAGCCGGGTGGAGCCTGAAGAGAAAAGCTGTTCCAGATGCTGGTCGGTCAGTTCCTTGTTCAGAAAACGGCGGAATACCATCAGTCCGCAACCTTCCTTGTCACATTTGGCCGCCTTCCCCCGGATGATGACATGACCACACTTGCATTTGGGACAGGTGAAGGAACGTGACTTGAGCAGAGGAAATTCGAGACGGAGTATTTCACCGGTGGCCTTGTGCGTGTAGTCACGGATGGAACGCATGAACGTTTCCGTATCGAACGTATCCCCTTCAATCTGAGCCAGTGCCTTCTCCCAGCAGCCTGTCATTTCCACATCCGCCACCTGCATATCCTTTACGGCCTCGAACAGATAGAGCCCTTTTTCCGTAGGACGGATACTCTTTCCGGATCGTTCTATATAGTCCCTTTTGAACAGGGTGGCAATGATGGCTGCCCGTGTGGCAGGTGTACCGATTCCGGCATCCTTTACGGTCTCTTTCGCCTCTTCATCGGTAATGTCCTTTCCGCAAGTCTCCATGGCACCCAGCAGGGTCGCTTCCGTGTAGAGCGGCTTGGGCAGGGTCTTCTTCTGTACCAGTCCCCGGCCCATGACGGGAAGGGTTTCCCCTTCGGCAAATACAGCCGTACCGACTTTCCCAGCCGGTTCGTCACTGTCTCTTTCCTCCCTCCGTGAGAAAACGCCGCACCATCCCGCACGGATAACGGAAGAGGAACGTGAACGGAAGACCATTCCCTCACAGGTGCATTCCATGGTCAGCTGCTCTTTCTCGCAGGGTGGCGAGAAAGATTCCAGCATCCTGCCGGCTATCAGGGTATAGACCGCCGATTCAGCCTCGGAGAGTTCGTTCGGGATGATACCGGTAATGATCAGTGCATGATGGTCCGTCACTTTGGTGTCGTCCACACACCGGGTATTGAGGTCGGACAAGTCGAAGGATTCCCCGTATGTCTTGAAATCCGGTATGGATGTGATTTTTTCCAGCAGGGAAGGAATGATCCGCATGACATCTTCCGGAATATGGCGACTGCCGGTTCTCGGATAGGAAATGAGTTTTTTCTCATACAAGGACTGGGCTATGGAAAGGGTCTTTTCTGCCGTCAGGTCATAATGGGTATTGCAGTCTTTCTGCAGGGATGTCAGGTCGTAGAGAAGCGGTGGCTGCCGGAATACCCTCTTGCGTTCCAGTCGTGTGACTGTTGCCTGAGAACCGGTGCCGATGTTGCCGAATGCCGTTTCCGCTGCTGCCTTGTCCTTGAATTCCCCCGTATGGATGAATTGCCGGTGCGCCTCTCCCTGTGTCAGCGTGATATGCAGTTGCCAATAAGGGACGGACATGAAATTCCGGTTCTCCTTGAAACGGGTACATATCATGGCGAGTGTCGGAGTCTGCACCCGTCCGATGGAATTGTTGGCCGAACTTGTGGCTATCGCCAACGCTCGGCTGGCGTTCATGCCCACCAGCCAGTCAGCCTTTGCCCGGCAGTCAGCGGCCGCATGGAGACTGTCATAGTCGCTGCCGTTCCTGAGATTGGCCATACCTTTCCGGATAGCCTCGTCTGTAAGCGATGAAATCCACAGACGCATGAACGGCTTGGTGCATCCCAGATAGTCATATATCCAACGGAATATCAGTTCACCCTCGCGACCGGCATCGGTTGCCACAATGATGCTCTCGCATCTGGAGAATACCCCCTCAATGATTTTCAACTGCCGGGAAGCGGCCAGGTCTGTCACCGTGCCCCTGTCCGTGCGGATCAGTCTGGAAACAAGCCGGAACGGGTCCGGCAGCATCGGGAGGTCAGCGGCGGTTGTCTTCGTATAGCCATACGTGCCGGGCAGGGCAAGTTGCACGAGGTGCCCCAGAGCCCAGGTCACCATGTATCCGTTGCCTGTACAGTAGCCGTCCATCTTTTCGGTAGCCCCGACCACACGGGCTATATCCATTCCCACACTCGGTTTTTCTGCTATGATTGCTTTCATCTTCATTTTTTTGTAAAATTAAAGCCGTTCCCCGTGACCGGCATGGATGACGGGGAACGGCGGTTTGACATTTGATGCTTGATTGTCGTATCGGGTGAAAAGCGGATGCTATGCCACCGGCTTCACGCCAAGGATTTCCATCAGCGGTTCGCCGTCCTTGCGTATCAGCTGAAGGGTAGCATCCATCACCACGTCCACACCGAGGAGTACAAGGCTGAGTGACATTACTTTCGTTTTCTCCCCGCTGAGCAGCGTTTCGAGTTCTCCCGACATTTCCAGTTCGTCCTTGAGAATGCCGATTCCGGCCAGTTCTTCCCAGTTTACGTCTTCCGCCTTGAAAGGCGCGTTGTTTCCATTGTTCATTTTCATGTTTCAGATTCTTTTGGATTATACATTCATTTTACTTCAGGCCATGCTTGCACCTTTGGATCTGCGGCTGCTCTGCTTCGCCTCCTGTCCCTGTTTTTGGGCGTTGGCCACGACATTCCGCTGTGAAGCGTCACGCTTGCGGTCCGGATTCTCGTTGTAGAAGTCCAGCCTGCCCTGGTTGAAGTTCGCCTTGACATACTGGGAGATGGTCTTTCCGTCATAGCCTTTGATGCCCTCTACCAACACGGCCTTGCCACTCTGGAGGTCGGCACGCTGCTGGCGGTTCAGCTGCACGTCCCACACCTTGTCCGGAATCTTGAACTCCGCACGCTGCTCGAAGCCGTCCGGTGTGCGTGAATAGCTGAGCCGTCCGGTTTCCAGGTCTGCCTTGATGAATGAGGAGAATTCCTCGCCCTTGCGGTTGACCATGTCATTGAGGAAGATGACCTTGCCCTCCCGGAGCTGCTGCTGTTCTTCCGGAGTAATCTTCACTCCGTTGATTTCTTTCGGGATGTAGATTTCACGTGCGCCTTCCGGAGAGTCCGGGTTGTAGCGTGTATAGGAAGGTCTGCCGGTGGCTTCATCCAGCTTTACATACGAGGAGAATAGCTCACCGTCCTTGCGTGCCATCCCTTCCACGAAGATGGCTTTTCCCAGATTGAGGTCTTCGATCTGCTGTTTGGTCAGTTCCACGCCACCCAGCGACTGGCGGTTGAACAGCTTGTCATTCTCGAAGATGTATTCGATACCCCTGCGCTCGGCATTGATCTGGATATGGGCATCGAATTCCTTTCCACCGTTGGAAATCATCCCTTCAACGAATATCTTCTTGCCTTCCCTCAGGTCGTTCTGTTCCTGCTCGGTCAGCTTTACCCCCTTGATTTCCTTCGGGATGAACGCATTTTCCACACGCATGGCAACCACCTCGTTGGTAAGTTTGTCTATGCTCACGAAGGAAGGGATGTATTCCCCGTTACGTCCTTTCAGTTCCACGACACGCCCCATGTTGCCTGTTTCAAGCAGGTTCTTCTTGTCCTCTTCGGAAAAGATGTGTCCGAAATAAGGGCGGTCAAGTTCGGGTTTCTGACGGATACCGTGGATACCCAATACGATGGGACCTCCCACGGACTGCTGGAATGACAGTCGGGCATCCGTGCGCAAAACGGCGGAACCGAAATTCATGCTGATGGGTACGACCTGGTTGGTCTTGTATCCCTTGAGCATCTGGTCAAGGAGTCCGCGCTCCTGAAGTTCCTCCCGGGACAGTCCGAAGTGTTTCAGTTCCTCCCAGTTGATCATTGATTCATTGTAGCGGTACTTGGGCTGCTGCCCGGTTTCCGGGGCGGCCTGCTGCTGTGTCTGGTCTTTCTTTGCCATTTCTTCTTGATTTTGATTGTTTATACTTTGGTTTTCCTTGGTGCGTGGTACAATCTCGTATTTCTTCAGAAATTCATCCACCGCATCCGATTTCCTGCCTGCGGCTATGTCTTCCACCGCCTGTCTGATTTCAGGGCTGTCCAGGGTGTCCTCCTTGATGGTGAGCAGTCCGAAACGGGTCGGGTCCTTGAACTGGCTCCAGAAGTTTTTCAGAAAATTCTCGAACATGCTGGCATAGCGGTCTATTTTCAGAAAGGAGTTCCGGTGTTTCTTGTCTGCCGGAACCGTCTTGTACCTGCCGTTCTTGTCGATTTCGGATATAGCCTGCAACAGCAGTTCCATCTTGTCGAGAATGAAGACAATGTCACTCAGCTGGTCATTCTCGGTGACTTGTGTTTTCATGGGTTCGTCCCTTACATTTTTCTTTGCCATAACTGTGATTTTTAGAGTTGAAAACTATTGTTGTCACCGCAAATATATAGGCATAATTTTGATAAAACATTATATTTCAATGCGTTGGGCTATCCGTTTCATCGTATGTCATCACGTTTCACCATAGGCGGAAAGACGAAAGGCAGAAAAACGGAAGAATCAGGGATAAAAGTGAGAAGAACCTACCCGGATGATAAAAGAAAAAGAGGATGGACACATGGTAGGAAAGAGGAAAAGGGAAACGGTAGGAAAGCCACAAACAAAAGCGATAAAGAAAAATAGTATTATGCAGAGTGGAGAGCGAGCTGTCTTTAGTCCCCACTTCCTTCTTTTGCTCCATAAGACCGGCTGATTGTTTTTGTATGGAAGATATCGACAGCGTTATCCATTGCAACATCGGTACCGGCAAAAGACCGCCGTCATCCGTCTTTTTGGTTTTGTCCTATGCGTCGTAGGTCGCTTCGCTTGCTAAGTCCCGGACCTTTTCCCCCAACTCGGACGATGATACCGGAGCGTTTTTTCGGGCGGAAAATTACCAAAGGGAATTTTGTGTCCCGAAAACCGGAGGCTTGAACGTGGAAGGTATCATCCTCCGAGTTATCTTCTCGAAGGGACTTGCCAAGTGAAGCGGAATAATGATGGAATTTTATGGAGGAATATGGAATAATGCTTGGCACGATTTATCTTTCTATAAATCAATCAGCACATTGGATGTATGTTTTAAGAAAAATGAGTAATTTCGCATTTAAAATAAATATTCAATGAATTCAATGAAAAAAGCATATACGATAGACCAACAAATAGCCAGACTGAAATCAAATGGAATGACATTTGATGATGAGGAGAAAGCGAAAGAGATTCTCCTTGATGTGGGTTATTACCGACTTGGATTCTATTCTTTTCCATACGAAATAAAGTTCCCATGTCTGGAACATCGTGACCATCAGTTAAAACCGGGTACTACATTTAAAAGTGTCTATGACCTTTATGAGTTTGATACCAGACTCAGGAGATTGTTGCTCAATGCTCTTGACCGTATTGAGGTCAATATCCGTACAAAACTCATCTACAACATATCGCTGAAATACATTGATGACCCCTGTTGGTTTGTCAATCGTAAGTATGTAACCTCTAAATTCGTTAACGATTTTGAAGAACAGGTATATGCGGTTATGCGTAAAAACCCCATTATCCAACGTCATCATACCAACCATCCGGGGATATATGCTCCTGCATGGAAAACCATCGAGTTTATGACAATAGGCAATATCATAACATTATATGATTCGCTGAAAGAAGCGGAAGCGAAAGATCTGGTCGCTAATGCCTATGGCTGTTCAAGAGGTGTTTTTTATAACTATATGGAAACTATACGTGTACTTCGTAACAAATGTGCACACGGAGGTTGTATTTACCGTATGGACTTTCCTAAAGGAATCAAACGTTTGCCTGCTGACATTTCTGCCGAATGCAGACACAATATTAAAGGTGGCATAGATGTTGTCAGGTATATGCTGGGGCGTATCTCACAATCGCGGAAAAAGGATTTGGAGAATGATATTCAAAATCTTGTCAGTTCCATTCAGACTCCCGAAGCCCAAAAAGTTATAGCGCAGGTTTCCAAAATAGAAAGTTGAATTCATATTATTTGGTTGAATAAAAAAGAATCCTTACCTTTGCAATACTAAAAGTGCCCGTGCGAGCTTAGTCGTCGCATCTGCACTATAAAAAGGAAGAAAAGAAATCTCGGTCATTATGGCTGAGATTTCTTGTTTTTATTGGTATTTCATTACTTTTTTCAATATGTTCAGATTTCCTGCATCGGCTTTTCATACATTCCGAAGCCGAAGCAATCAGCAATGACAAAATCTGAGCAACCTTTTTCTGTGAGTGATTTCAATTCGTTCCGGCTGTTGCAATAATAGAAGATTTCTTCATCCCATTCCGTATCGGAATCCATGGACAATGCAATTCTTGTTTCCAATGTATCCAGAGTGTCCTGCCAACGTATGATGCAATCTGCATAATGCGGTTCGCATTTACGCATGTTACAGAACTCTTGGTAAAGCATATCTATGTCTTTTCTGATTTCATCCGGCTTTTTCCAGCCGGAATCATCCACGATTTCAAAGCCGATTCCCTCTACCAGCAGGTATGTACCTTTATCATAAACCATCATGGTACGTTTGCCGATATGTCTTTTGCGTATTTCTGCCCAATCAGGCAAATCCCAACGTTCGACAGTCCAAATCCCACGATAGTTTTCCGGAATAGCATTGTATTCGCTCAATGTTATCTTTCTCATTTTTTCAGATTTATAGGTTGCAGAACCTGACCGTATAAGTCTTGCACGGTTTCCCGAATGCAGGAAAACGGTCGAACTCCTTATATGATTCCCAATCCACTGACATGGTATATCCGTTTGGAAAATTTTCACCGATAAATTTGGTTATCATTTTTTTGTCTTCGTCGGTAAGAAACAAATCCTCTTCAACACCATATTCCAATGAATAAATCGCCCATTCGGGAATATTGTCCCAAATGAGCGTTTTACTGTTGTTGTCATTCATAGTCCTGCTGATTAAGTCTGTTTATAATTTCGTCAAGCTCCGTTTCCCACTTGTCCGTCCCCTCAATGAGTGACGGGTAGGTCAGTTGTTGCCACTGCCGGTAATCGAAGAGTTTCATACGCAGCGGATAGTAATCGAAAAGTTTCCGGCCTCCGGAAAATACTCTCAGGTGATTTGTTCCGACTTCCATCAGTCTCAGACCATAATGGCCAATGATTTCGTAAAATCTTTTCATCGGTGTAAAGTTGCATCTGCTCATATCTTTTATTTTTAAGTTAGACATTTCACGGCTCGTGAGCCGATTTTTTATTTCTTGCCTGCCTCGCTGTCCCGTGCCGGATTGTGCAAGGCTTTCCGGAAAAATACCGCAAGCGCAGCGCGGAAGATTTTTGCGGAAACCCGTAAGGGCCCGGCCTTGCTCAATCCAGACAGGCACGGGGCTACCTTTGCAGGCTGAAATAAAAAAGCGGTCTATATTATTCCTTATCGCCTTCATCCTGTGGAATCAGATGTTTCAAATCAGGGTCATTTTTTATCCTAAACATCTCATCCTCGATTATCTGCACTATATCCGCCTTGATTTGGGAATAGTTCCGGTCTATCTGCTGCTGCATGATATCGTTGCCATTCTCGTCCTTGAACTCGTTGATGACGGGTATCTTCTTGTAGGCTTTCGTTTCCGCCGCTACCTTTTCGCTATCTACAATAATCCGCGCATGGAAAATCTTCTGGTCAATTTCTTCCCCGAAGTTGTCCGCCACACTGCCCACGAATGTGCCCTGCGAGAGGTTGGCAATCTTGGATGCAGGTATCAGCGAATCCAACTGCGTGTTAATGGAAGTGGATGTGTCCTGCCGGTTAATAGAGATGGATTGTCGTTGCTGGAGTATTTTGCCGAAACGTTCTGACAGGCTTTTTGCCGTTTCCCCGACCACCTGCCCTGAGAATATATTTCCGACCGTATTTTGGATGACCTTCGCTTCTTTGTCACCGTAGTCACGGGTAAGCTGTGAGAAATCCTGAAAGCCGAGACACACCGCCACTTTGTTGCTTCGTGCTGTGGCTATCAGGTTGTCGATACCACGGAAATAGATGGTCGGAAGCTCGTCAATAATGATGGAACTCTTGAGTTGTCCTTTCTTGTTTACCAGTTTCACGATACGGGAGTTGTATAGCCCCAATGCGGCCGAATAGATATTCTGTCTGTCCGGATTATTTCCCACGCATAGGATTTTCGGATGTTCAGGATTATTCAAATCCAACGTGAAGTCATCGCCTGTCATGACCCAGTAAAGCTGCGGTGAAATCATTCTCGATAGCGGGATTTTCGCGCTTGCTATCTGGCCCTGTAACTGGTCTTGAGCTCCTCCTTGCCATGCGTCCATAAAGGGGGAAAGGTAGTTTTCCAGTGAGGGATACGAGGTCAAAATCGTGAAAATATCTGCATACGGTTTGTTTAAGAATTCTATCGCATGGGGAAAGGTACAATACTTGCCGTCCTTGTAAATCCGCAAGTACCAAATAATGGCGGCAAGCAGGATTATCGGGGACTCCACGAAAAAATCACCCTGTTTCTGTATCCAGGTCTTGTTCAAGTTCAGGAGAATGGTATAGGCTGATTCGTAGGCATCACTGATATCCGCCATGAATTTCGGGTTTATGGGATTGCATCTGTGGCTGCGTCTCGGATCGTCAAAGTTTATCACATAGAATTCCGGTCTGACCTTGTATTTATCCAGATTCTTCAGCAGTTCGTTATAGGCTATTACGGAAAGGTCGTCAAATTTGTAATCATACAGATATAGAGCGAATCCTTTGGAAATCTGCTGTTTGATAAAATTATTCACCACTGCGTAACTCTTACCCGAACCGGGCGTTCCAAGCACAATGGAAGCACGGAAAGGGTTGACGATGTTTATCCATCCGTCCCATTCCTTGCCCTGATAGACAAATTTCGTGGGCAGGTTGACGGAATACTCGTTCTCCATGAGCCTTGTTTCCTGCATGAAGCTCTCATTGGCGGTATTGAACACGTCCTCCATAAGATTATTCTTCAACATACGGCTTATCCACATACCCGACATCAAGAGAAGGATATATCCTGCGGTAAGTGTTACCGTATATATGACAGCGTTGGCCGTCGGGCTGAATGGCAGGTCAAGCATCCACCAGTTCATGAAAAACAGCACCATGCCCGAAAGGAAAGCGGCGTATATCCTGTTCCATGTCATTTTCTGGTTTTTTACTCCTTTTGTGCCCAGACACGAGAGTGCAAGGAATATGACGGCAAACACTTTCGTTATAAGCAGGTTGCTGAACAGCCCCGCCGTTCGCTGAAAATTAAGCAGTATCTTATCGACTACACCTATATTGATACCCATATCCACGAACGACCGGTAGCAGAACCAATAGACGTGAATGACAATAAAAACAATGGATATGGCCCGCATGAATTCCATGACCTTGGCCAGTCCTCTCAAATCATCTTCCTGTTGCATGATAAACTGATTTTTAATGTTGGTAAATTCGGTAATTAGGAAATTCCCCGTGAGCGGCGTTTCTTCTTCTTTTTACGTTGCAGCCTCCGGGCGAGAGCCTCTTCCTGCGGATCGGGACCGTTCGCTTCCAGGTTGAATATCCCGAAAGCCTGTTCGATGGCACTTTCCATATCGGAGGAGAATCCGTTTTGCAGACCGGTGTCCGGCATGCGCGCATCCAAATCCGGGATGCTGTCCGGATTATTAAAGAGCCGCTCAAAGGCGTTTGCCGAGAACTCCTTGCCGAGCCGTGAGCCGTTATAGACCTCCCGGTTCTTGTGGTCGATGAAGGTCGCACCGTAGATGCGTCCTTCATCGTTCTCACGGAATACCGTATCTATGCCTTTTCCCGCAAGCAGACGGACAAATATCTCCCGGTCGCCACGGCAACCGTGCATGGCAAGAGCCACTTCGTTCCGGATCTTCGGCTGCCATTTTTTTGCCTTATACTCACGAACGTTATAACCGATACGCTTTTCCAGTCCCTCATACCCGTAGCGTTTCCCGATAAGGGAAGACTTGATGGGCGTGCAAAGCGGTTTGCCCGTGTCATCCGTCATGGTATAGACGATACCGTTATAAGGCACTCCATCAAATTCGCCTTTCACTTGCTTCGTTTCGATATTGAAGCAGGAGAGCAATGCGCTGTACTCCCCGAAAGACTGGAAACTGTAAGAGCCGAACACGCTCTTTACGATGTTGGACACCTGCTTCTTTACATCACCGCTTTGGTAGTCCGCTTTTTTGAGGTACGGCTCAAGCAATTCCTTCCGTTTGTCTTCTACCTGCTTCAGTCCGAACTTCCGTTCCAGTTCCCGGCAGGCTTTCATCGAGCGGTTCCATTCGTAGGTGTCACTGATTTTCTCACCGTTTTCCTTCACGCAGGTAGAGACGATATGGATATGCCTGCGGTCTATGTCCTCGTGCAGATACACAATGTATGGCTGGT
>UMDT01007600.1_pt1 | contig 54430 bp, 51 predicted proteins | sample 1964561 | NCBI WGS metagenome assembly UMDT01 (sample SAMEA4836001, study PRJEB28245) | human gut metagenome | biome: gut microbiome; material: fecal sample | place: Denmark | collected 2008
AAACCGGGAGCGAATCAATTCATCTAATTTCTTCAATTGTTCATGATGGTCTTCAATCAGATGAACAATCAAATTGAGCTTTGATGAAATTAATCTTTGTGTTTTAATATCAGGCAAGTAAAATGGAAGCGCATCAAATACAGGCTTCGTCAAATGGCGCATAGTGGCCCCATGAGCCTGATTAGCTGCTCTTTTAAGAAGATTGTCTATCTGAAATACAAAAAAATCCTTATCAACTTCCTCTTTATCAAAAACGACTTTAAAAATATGTTGATTCAATACTGCATTGCCACGATTCCAGACATAGACACCTAAACTAGCAGACCAGGAAATCAAAACATCTCCACTATTAACATCGTATTTTGAATCCACTATTCCTTTAAATCGATTCATCTGGTAAGAATTCCCAGTCAAATCCTGAATCCTAATTATAGGTGTTCCATCTTCTGCCCAATCAGATGGTTTAAAGGCATAACCATTTATATATGTTGCCACATTTCCCAAATTGACTATGTTTTTCATTCAACGCACCTTTTTCCCCATCCATTAAACCGGGATTTGACAAGTTCATCCAAATAATTTAGCTGTTTCTTTTTCTGACAAATCAAATAGAATAGTAAGTCTAATATTTGAGCAATTCTTTTTTGTTCTTTTACAGGTGGACACGGTATTAAAATCGAATTAAGCTGTTTTGCCTTTAAATGTTTTACTGTGACAAAGGCAGTCTTATTCTCAATCTTCTTTAATGCACAAGGCAAGTAATAGAATAAATAATCAGCAACAATTGAACTATTTGGTTCAATTTTACAAACCCGTTGATTTAAATAAGCTGTATTTCCTTTCCATTTTGCGACATTAAACATGCCATCCATTCCAATTAAAATATCACCCTTTTTCACAATATATTCATCATTACAAGATTCTGTAGTAAATGTTTCCGTATGCCCACGAACGACATCCCGAATTCGTATTAAAGGGAACCCCTCTTTATCTGAAAACCGCTTAGAGTCAAAAGGATATCCATACTGAATATGACAAACTTCTGGTAGAGCTTTTTGTTCCATACTAATCCTCATCCTATTACTTCTTAAGTAATGCTTCTAATTCATCCAACCCCTGGTCGATTTCTTTTTCCAAGCTCCGCAGCTCTTTCAGAATCTCAGAGGTAGGCGGATACTTCACCGGCACATACTCGATTTCCTTATATTTGTTGATGGACAGATCATAGTCATTATCCACGATCTCCTGTTTCGGCACGAAGAAGCTCTGCTCTGTCCGCTTTCTTTCCGTTTCCTTATCCAAATGATGGAATCTCTCAATAATATCGGGGATATCGTTTTCCTTCACCGGATTTCTTTTATCGTCCAGGGAAAAGCCGTCTGCTTTCATATCGTAGAACCAGACCTTTTCCGTACCACCGGCGCCGGTTTTTGTAAAAACAAGGATGGCCGTGGAAACACCGGCATAGGGCTTGAACACCCCTGATGGCATGGAAATAACAGCGCGAAGCTGATGATTTTCCACCAGTTCTTTGCGAATGGCCTTATGGGCCTTGCTGCTTCCGAAGAGGACTCCGTCCGGCACGATGCAGGCGCAGCGTCCCCCTTTTTTCAGCATGCGAAGGAAAAGAGCCAGGAAAAGAAGCTCCGTTTTCTTTGTATTGGTAACCGCCTTTAAATCATCGTTGATACTTTCCGCATTGATGGATCCTTTAAATGGGGGATTGGCCAGGCACACCGTGAAAGCATCCTTGATTTCATTCTGCTTGGACAGACTGTCCTTATACTCAATATCCGGATGGGTGATGGAATGGAGCATAAGGTTCATGGCAGAAATACGGAGCATGGTATGGTCCATATCAAATCCCGTGAACATGGGGCCTTCGAAATGGTCCCACTGCTCCCTCGTCATCTGTTCCCCATAATGACCTCTCACGTATTCGGCGGAAGAAATGAGGAAACCCGCTGTGCCGCAGGCAGGATCGCAGATGGTGTCTTCCGGCGCAGGCTGAATCAATGCCACCATCATGTCGCGGATATGCTTAGGCGTCCGGAACTGTCCGTTTCTTCCGGAGGTCTGCAGCTTGCCCAGCATATATTCATACAGGTCACCCTGCATATCCTTATTTTCCAAATCATTGGTATACAAATCTTCCATACCCGTAATAATCTGCTCCAACATCTGCGCCGTAGGAATAAGAAAGGCCGCATCTGCCATAAACTTAGAAAAGGCGGTATCCGGAGAATCCTCATCGCCGTTCCTGTCTGCAATGGGTATCATCTTCCCGCTGCCGTCAAAATCCGGAAGCTGCCCATACTTCATGCTTTTAATGGCAGGAAATACGAAAGTGCTGACGATATGGAAAATTTCATCGGCATCCTTATTTTTAAAATGGCTCCAGCGCATAGCCTGTCCCACAGGAGAGGAAGGAAATATATGAGGCACTTTCATTCCTGTCAGAACCCCCATCTTCTCATTTCTGATTTCCTTCACATCCAGGGAACGGATAAACATCAGATAAGTAAGCTGTTCGATAACTGTCAGGGGATTCGTAATCCCACCAGCTGCAATGTTAATCCAAATCTGGTCTACCTTATTTTTGACTGCGCCTGTAATCATATAAACCTCCATGAATCGATACTATTTCTTCTATTGTACAAGTTCCATAAAAAAATAGCTATCAAATATGCCAAATCAGCATATCGACAGCTCAAGTCTTTCCCACCACGCAAAAAACAGAAAAGCCTATCAGGGGAGTCTCCAGGTAAGTTCAACCAGTAGATACGGCGTCCGCGCCTTGGCTCTCCCACTTATGTGGGTGCTGCTCGATACTTGTCGCTAAAGAGAGGAAAGTCCTGCGAGCGCTCTTCCTTATTGCTTTTCTGTCTTTTGTATTGCATTGTCTTCTGCCTATCATCGGCCGATTGTAGAAGAAGGGAGGATTAAAAAGTGGAATTCCCTGATGATTCTTCATTCCCCTGCCCTTCTCCTTACCGCGGATGTGGAGTATGGCCGTTTGAAAATCGGATTCATCGTCTCATGAGGTCTTTTCATTCCTCTATTATTAATATCGCAAAGGGTTCGATTTCTAGACCCCTTGAAAGAAAAAATTTTGAAAATTTATTTCAGTGTTCCTCAGTGCTTCCCTAGAAATGACAGAATCCTGATGGTGCTATCTGCATATCAAAGTAAAATTTTTAAGGAAGGTTGTGAAAAAGGGGTGCTTATGCAATATAAATGTATGGAGAAGGAAATCCGGAAACTCCATGGAAGGATTCTCTGTCCCATCTGTCATGTATATCGCGAATATTCCGGCCGGAATGCAGCTTTGACAGAAAGGACGCCATGAATCCCTGTACAGGCTCCTGATTTTCCTCCCCGATTTTCCCGGGAAAATCGGAACGAATTCTGCAGATTCGTAAAAAGCAAGACAATCAAATAAAAACACGGATACCACCCCTTGCAGCATGAGCCCGCATTCCCGGACGACAAGTTCAAGGCGGCTGCAGGACTTTCCTGTATGCTCAGCGTTGACGCCTGATTCTGAGAGGCCCGCAATACTGACTGGCAGGGATTTGTATCCGTGTTTTTGTGCTGTCATCTTTCCATACGCAAAAAAGGTATGAAGAAATGATTGATATTTCTTCATGCCTTTTTTCCACTGTAAAAACTCCTGATTCGTCCCATGCTGATGCGCGGTAGGGCTCAGGCGTTCTGTTTCGATGAATCGGCCAGGAGCAGCCGCCGAAGCGGAATATCTGTGTCGTCAGGGAAAAGCAGGTATAGCCATAGTTGCCACCAGGATTTCTAGCAGGTTTTTCCTCAGGAGTTTTTATGAAGTTTTCGGCGCGCCGGAGAGGTGAAATTCATGAAGGCGTCAGGTCCTTCCTCCCTGCTTCCATGGATTGTGCACCGCGGGGATTGGGAGGGCCTTCGCCAGGCCTTTTCGCCTCTCTGGTCATATAGTCCGGCAGAGAGGACATATGTATCAGGTATAAAAAAGGCGCGGCTTCGCCGCAGGTTATGGCCGCCTGTCGGCGGCAGGTTGTGTAGAAGGGTTATGAAGGAAAAGGTACAGAGAGTTGTGGTATCGCCGCCTTTGGCGGCGATGAGTATATAGCCTGCGTTACGGGATTTCCTTTCCGCCTCCCACTCGTCATTCTGAGCCTCCGGCGAAGAATCTTGGTACGTGCCGCTTATGAGACAAATGCTATTAAATACCAGTCGGCGGGAAGGCTGCCGATTGACAGTCAGCCCAAAATCTTTCGATGTTCCTCAGCCCTATCGCCCAGCTCCATTCCCGTCGGGCCAACAAAAGGAAGGTCCTTTTATGGGCAGGCTAAGGGAGGGCTTTGCCCGATTTGACAATCCTATGCAGGATTACCAGCTGGGGAAGGAGCCTGACAGTTCGACAGGTGCCGTAGTGCCTCCTTCATAAAAACAGACTCCGCGAATAAATCAGTGCTTCCTTAGCAACCGGCAAAATTGATATAATATTTCCTGATAAGGAGACTTCATATGAAAAAAGATAAGAATAAAATAAAATCTCTTCCCTCCTTTACTGCCGCCCTTCTAGCAGAGGCAGGGAAAAAGCGCTGTGATTTTGACACCCCCGGCCACCACAGCGGAAGCTTTTTTAACCTTACCGATGAAGGAAAAATCTTCACCACTGCCCTTGGCGAAGGCATGTTCAAAGCGGATATTTCCGATTCCTCTTCGGCCATCGGCGATCCCTCGTCCCACGAAGGGGTATCGGGAGAAGCGGAGCGCCTCGCCGCTTCAGTATGGGGAAGTGACGACTGCTTCTTTGTACTGGGCGGCACGTCCACATCCAACCGCATCTGCGCCAATGCCCTCCTCTCACCGGGGGACCTGGTCCTTTTTGACCGGAACAACCATAAATCCACCTGGCAGGGAGCACTGCTTGAAGCAGGGGCGCTGCCGATATACCTTTCCTCCTGCCGCAATGACTGCGGCGTCATCGGTCCCATCCTTGCCGCCTCTCTGGAAGAAACACACCTTCGGGAAGAAATCCGGAAAATCAGTCCCCGGCTCGCTGAAAAAAAGCGTCCCTTCCGTCTGGCCTGCCTGCAGATATGCACCTACGACGGCCTTTTTTACAACATCCGGAAAATTCTGGAAAAAATCGGACCTCTCTGTGAATACATTCTTTTTGACGACGCCTGGGGCGGCTACGAAAATTTCATTTCCCTCCTGAAAGACGCCGCCATCCTTCACTTTCCCCTTTCTGAAGAATCACCGGGCATCCTCATCACCCAGTCCGTGCATAAACAGCTCTCCGGATTCTCCATGACCTCCCAGATTCACAAGAAGGACAGCCATATCAGGGAAAAATCCTATTACCTTCCCCATGATGTGATGCAGGACACCTTTCTCATGCATATTTCCACATCTCCCTACTACCCCCTTCTGGCAGGGCTGGAAATGAATGCGTTCATTCATAAAGAAAAGGGTGAAATCCTTTGGAAGAAAGCCTTCCTATCTGCCACCCGCTTCAAAAAAGCTCTTTTAAAGGATACCACCCTCTTCAGGCCTTTTCTCCCTCCTCTGGTGCACGGCAGGAAATGGGAAGAAGAAAAAACACGGACCCTCATGGAAGATGCTGCCTTCTTCACCCTTAGTCCTGATGAAACCTGGCATGGCTTTGACGGCCCTGCGGCAGACTTATGCCTTCTGGATCCCTGCAAAATCCTGCTCACCACCGGCACCTTTTCTGAAAGTAGGAAGCACTCCATCCCGGCCCCCCTTCTTTCCGCCTACCTGGAAAGTAAAGGCATCACCCCGGAAAAGTCCGACTTCTATACCCTTCTCTTTCTGGCAGAACCGGGAGATACAAAAAAGAAATACAAGTACCTCATGCACTGGCTCAAGCAGTTTGAAAAAGCCTATTTCCAGAATTGCCCCATGAATCGATTCATGCCCTCTGTCAAAGCCCTGCCCGGCGAAGGGCTTCAGGATTACTGCCGCCGTTTCCATGATTTCCTTCTCTCCCACCATGCCGGAGAACTGCAGCAGTGTCTCTTCCGGGAAGAGGATTTCCCGCCCCGTCCCCTTTCCCCCAAAAGAGCCCACGAGAATTTCATCAGGGGAAACAGAAAAAAAATCCCCCTGAAAGAAGCCAAAGGTCATATTTCCTTGGAAAATATCCTCCCCTACCCGCCGGGCATCTGTGCCCTTGCCGCCGGTGAAGAGTGGACGGAAAATGTACTGTCATATTTCCTTTTCCTGGAAGAATACGGAAAGGAATTTCCCGATTTCACGCCGGAAATCCCGGGCATCCATCATGATGAAAAGGGCGAGCCCTCTGTCTGGGTTTCTTATCCTGAGTAAAAATATATTCTTCCCCTTGACAAACAGCATCAAAGGATATAATCTTCTAATCAAGAAACCGTTGATGCGGAGATCAAAGCAGGAAATGCGCCCAAAGAGAGTCCTACCCGGTGAGAATGGATGGAAAGGCAGCCTGCCAAATGGACCGCTGAGGGTGCGGCGAAATGACTGACAGAGTATACCGCAACGCAGGGCAGGCGTTAGCATGCCGGAGATATGATAGTATCTTGCAAAGAGCACGACATCGTGAAACAAGGTGGCACCGCGGAATTTATTCCGTCCTTGGCAGAGTTTTTTCTGCCGGGGACGGATTTTTTGTATTCCGGCAGGTACAGGAAGATCCCTTCGAGGGATTCCTGCTTCCATAAGGAGGTCATTATGTATCCAACATTAGAAGAAGTCAAAGCAATCCATGCATCCGGTGATTACCGAAGGATTCCAGTCTGCCGGGAAATCATGGCAGACCGCTTCACCACCATTGAAGTCATGCGGACACTCCGCGCTGCCAGCCATCACTGCTTTATGCTGGAAAGTGCGGAAAATAACCAGCCCTGGAGCCGCTACTCCTTTCTGGGCTACGATCCCACCCTGGAAATCACCTGCCTGAACGGTCATCTCACCATCACTAAAGGGGTCGACGGGGAACATCCGGAAATCATCAAAAAGGAAGTTACCCATCCCGGTGAGGAAATCCGCCGGATCCTTGCTCAGTATAAAAGCCCGAAACTCCCTGACCTTCCCCCTTTCACAGGAGGACTGGTAGGCTATTTTTCCTACGACTATATCAAGTACGCAGAACCCACGCTTCATCTGTCCCATGTAGACAATGGAGACTTCAATGATGCCGACCTCATGCTCTTCGATAAACTCATTATCTTTGATGCTTACAAACAGAAAATCATTCTGGTCACCGGCGTCTCCACAGAGGACATTCCCTCTTCCTACAGGCAGGCAGAAAAAGTACTGGATGATATGGAAAATCTGCTAAAAAGCGGCGCCAGAGCGGCCTCAAAGCCCCTCCAGCTGGAAGAAGACCTCACTCCCGCCCATTCTCTGGAAGAATACCGCGCCATGGTGGAAAATGCCAAACACCATATTTACGAAGGCGACATTTTCCAGGTAGTCCTTTCCAATCCTTTGACCGCCAGAGCCAGGGGCTCCCTGTTTGACGTATACCGCCTGCTCCGCATGGAAAACCCCTCCCCCTATATGTTCTATTTCACCAGCGATCAGGTGGAAATCGCCGGTTCCTCACCGGAAACCCTGGGTAAACTGGAAAACGGCATCCTCCACACTTACCCCCTGGCAGGCACAAGGCCGAGAGGCAGAACCGAAGCAGAAGACCAGGCCCTGGAGAAAGAACTGCTTTCCAATGACAAAGAACTGGCCGAGCATAATATGCTGGTCGACCTGGGGCGGAACGACCTGGGGAAAGTCAGCCGCATCGGCTCCGTAAAAGTAGAAAAATACCTAAATATCCTCCGCTTCTCCCATGTCATGCACATCGGTTCCACCGTGGAAGGTATCATTGCTCCCGGCAAGGACGCCGTAGACGTCATCGACGCCGTCCTGCCTGCAGGCACCCTCTCCGGCGCCCCCAAACTTCGGGCCTGTGAAATCATTGAAAAAGAAGAATCAAGAAAACGGGGAATCTACGGCGGTGCCATAGGATACCTTGATTTTTCCGGAAATATGGACACCTGTATCGGCATCCGGCTGGCCTACAAGAAAAAAGGCGTCCTCTGTGTCCAGTCCGGCGCCGGTATTGTAGCCGACAGCGTACCGGAAAAGGAATATCAGGAATGTCTCAATAAAGCCAAAGCCGTAGTCAACGCCATTCACCTGGCAGAAGGAGGACTGGACAAATGATTATTCTGATTGATAACTATGACAGCTTTTCCTATAACCTCTATCAGCTGGCAGGAAGCCTCTATCCGGACATCAAAGTCATCCGGAACGATGCATTGAGCCTTCCGGAGCTGGAAGAAATGAACCCTAAGGCCCTCCTTATCTCCCCCGGTCCCGGACGTCCGGAAGACGCAGGCATCTGCGTGGATGCCATCCGTTTCTTCGGCCCCCGCATTCCCATTCTGGGCGTATGCCTGGGCCACCAGGCCATCTGCCAGTGCTATGGCGCCACCGTATCCTACGCCAAAGAACTGGTCCATGGAAAAGCCTATGACGTGGAAGTCGATACCGAGAGTCCCCTCTTTAGAGGCATGAAATCGCCTATCAAAGCAGCCCGCTACCACTCCCTTGCCGCCGTAGAATCCACCATGCCTCCCTGCCTGAAAATCACCGCCCGCACCAGTGACGGGGAAATCATGGCCGTGGAACACAGAGACTATCCCACCTACGGCCTCCAGTTTCATCCCGAATCCATTATGACCCCGGAAGGCGGAAAAATTCTGGAAAACTTCTTCACCATGGCGGAAAAGGGAAGAAAATAGTTTCAGGGTTCAGAGAGTGGTGGATTGCCCTGCGGGCAATGCTTATGAAATCTGCGTTACGGGATTTGGTTTTGTGTCACCAGTGCTGCAGGACGAAGAGCCAGAGCCCCCTTCCCTAGGAAGCGGGTGGCGCCAGCCACCAAAGGGGGCATTTCCTCGCGCCGCAGGCACGGTTATATGGTTTTCCCTCGCCCGTAAGGGCGGTTGTATGGTTTTTACTAGCCCACCAGCTCACTAGTCCACTAAAGCTGTTTTATCCATACTGGCGACTTCAATAAATTAAAAGGCGCCCCACTCCCGACCGCGATCCCGACCGCGCCGTAGGCGCCCCCCATTTCCTACTCTCAAAAATATATTGACATCACTCCATGAATCCCTTATAATATAAAAGCTGTTCATATTCGATCAGCATAATTTTTAGAGAGGTGATTTACACAATGGCAACAAACAGAAATCTCCGTTTTAAGACAAGCAGACGTTTCGGCGTAAATATTTACGGCCATCCGAAAGCGTTAAAACGGCAGGTCGCTGACGCTCGTCAGAAGAAACAGTCTGAATACGGCGTACAGCTGTCCGAAAAACAGAAGGTTAAAGCGATGTACAACCTGCTTGAAAAGCAGTTCTACCGCTATTATGATAAAGCAAGGAGAATGTCCGGCGTCGTAGGCGAAAACCTGCTGTTCCTGCTGGAAACCAGACTGGACAACCTTGTATACCGTGCAGGCTTTGCACGTTCCATCCGTCAGGCTCGTCAGATGGTTACCCACGGACTCATCGTGGTTGACGGCAAGAGAGTAGACATTCCTTCCTACCCCGTTCGTCCGGGACAGGTTATTTCCCTGAAGGAATCCTACAGAACCAATGAAATGTTCAAACAGTCCTTCCAGGAACTGAAGACCTTCGATCTTCCATACATCGAAAAGTCCTTCGACAACTGGACTGCAACCCTCACCCGTTTCCCCCAGAGAGACGAACTCCCCTACAAGGACGAAGTCAACGAAACCAACATCGTCGAACTGTACTCCAAATAATTCGTTTTTCAGCGGACTATGGAAATACAAAAGAGGAAATGCTTTTTCACGAAGCATTTCCTCTTTTTTTCATGCCTTTTTCCCAAAGGCCCCTCCCCCAACGCAAAAATCCCACCGGATAACCGATGGGATTTTTGAATTACTGTTTGAACTTGTCTATGATTTTATCAAGGAAGGAGCTCTTTCCTTTATACTGGGAGCAGTCTTCTCCCATTTCATTGGCAAAGTGAAGGAGTGCGTTCTTCTGGTCTTCGTTCAGCCGCTTAGGCACCGTTACATGGACTTCCACATAGAGGTTCCCTTTGCGGGAGGACTGCAGATGAGGCATGCCTTCGCCGGAGATGCGGAACCGGGTGCCTGTCTGGGTACCGGCTGGAACCTTGAGTTCCACTTCCTTGTCCAGGGTCTTCACTTTGATGGTGGAGCCAAGGGCTGCTACAGGATAGGAAATATTGACGGTCTTGTAAAGGTCGTCGCCTTCCCTTTCAAAGTCCGGATCGTCTTCCACATAAATGTAGACATAGAGGTCCCCTTTCGGACCGCCTCTCCTGCCGGGCTCTCCTTCGCCGGCCACCCTCATGCGGACGCCGCTGTCGGCACCGGCAGGGATATTGACTTCAATGGTCTTAGACGCTCTGACAGTACCACTGCCATGGCATTCCTTGCACTTGTTTTTGATAATCTTCCCTGTGCCGCCGCACTGCTGACAGGTGACGATATTTACCATCTGTCCGAAGGGGCCGTTTCTTACGATACGCTGCTGACCTGTGCCGTGGCAGGCAGGGCAGGTATCTACGGTGGATCCCGGTTCTGCGCCGCTGCCGTGGCAGTGGCTGCAGGTATCGTTCTTGGTGACGGAGAATTTCTTCTTCACACCGGTAAAGGCTTCCCGAAGGGTAATGGTCATATCGTAGCGGAGGTCTGCCCCCTGCTCGGGGCCATTGTTCCTTCTGCGGCTGCCGCCGGTGAACATGTCGAAAATGTCACCCATATCGAAGCCGCCGAAGTCGAAGCCCTGACCGTTGAATCCGCCCTGGCCGAATCCGCCGAAGCCCCCGGCGCCGGCGCCGCCGCGGGAGGCCTGCTGGAAGGCATCATGGCCGAGCTGGTCATACTGGGCTCTCTTGTCGGCATCGGAAAGTACATGGTAGGCTTCATTGACCTCCTTGAATTTTTCCTCTGCCGCTTTGGGATTGTCCTTGTTCAGATCCGGATGGTATTTGCGGGCAAGTCTTCTGTATGCTTTTTTGATTTCATCATCGGTGGCGTTTTTACTTACGCCAAGGATGTCATAATAATCCTTGCTGTCTGCCATAAAGAAATCACACTATTCCTTATTTCTTATCGTCGTCATTGACAACTTTATAGTCTGCGTCTACTACATTGTCCTTGTCTTTTTTGGCTCCGGCCTGTGGTCCCTGCTGGGCGCCGGCATTCTGGGCCTGCTGCTGTGCCTGCTGAGCCTGCTGTGCCTGCTGGTACAGTTTTTCAGTCAGTTCATGGAGCGGTTTTGTGAGCGCTTCTGCATCGGCTTTGATCTTTTCGGTGTCGTTGCCTTTCAGCGTCTCTTTCAGTTTAGCAATGGCATCATTGACTTCTTTCACTTTGCCCTGGTCTGCTTTGTCTCCCAGTTCCTTCACTGTCTTTTCAGCCTGGTAAATGAGGGCTTCTGCATTATTCTTAGCAGTAATGGCTTCTTTCCGTTTCTTATCTTCTGCTTCATGGGCTTTGGCATCATCCTGCATTCTCTTGATTTCTTCATCAGAGAGGCCGGAGGAAGAGGTAATATCAATCTTCTGTTCCTTGCCGGTGCCCAGATCTTTGGCAGAAACATGAACAATGCCGTTGGCATCAATATCGAAGGTCACCTGAATCTGAGGAACTCCCCGCGGAGCCGGCGGAATATCGCTCAGTTCGAAGCGGCCCAGTGTCTTGTTATCGGCAGCCATAGGACGTTCACCCTGGAGGACATGGATATCAACGGAAGGCTGGTTATCGACAGCGGTGGAGAATACCTGGGTCTTGGATGTAGGAATGGTGGTATTTCTCTTAATCATAGTGGTGAATACACCGCCCAGGGTTTCAATGCCCAGGGACAGCGGAGTTACATCGAGAAGCAGTACATCTTTGACTTCGCCTTTGAGAACGCCGGCCTGAATAGCAGCACCGACTGCTACGGATTCATCGGGGTTTACACCCTTGGATGGTTCTTTATGGAATTTGTTGCGAATCAGGGTCTGTACGGCCGGAATACGGGAAGAACCGCCTACCAGAAGGATCTTATCAATGTCGTCAATGGTGAGGTTGGCATCCTTCATGGCTCTTTCCATAGGTTCTACGGTAGCCTGTACCAGGTCTTCCGTAATCTGGTCGAATACGGCACGGGTCAGGGTTGCATCGAAGTGAACCGGCTGGCCGTTGGAATCAATGGTAATGAAAGGCAGGTTGATGTCGGTAGACATAACAGAGGACAGTTCGATCTTTGCTTTTTCAGCAGCTTCTTTCAGTCTCTGGTTGGTCATGGGATCCCGTTTCAGTTCAAAGCCGTTCTGGTTCTTGAAGGTATCTGCAATCCAGTCCATCACGCGGGCATCGAAATCATCGCCGCCCAGATGACCGTTGCCGCTGGAAGCTTCGACTTCAAATACGCCATCTGCCAGATCAAGGATGGACACATCGAAGGTGCCGCCGCCCAGGTCGTAAACCAGGAAACGATGTTCCTTGCCGTCTTTAATCTTATCAAGGCCGTAAGCCAGGGCAGAGGCTGTCGGTTCGTTGATGATACGAAGAACCTTGAGGCCTGCAATGGCGCCGGCATCCTTGGTAGCCTGACGCTGGCTGTCGGTGAAGTAGGCCGGGCAGGTAATAACGGCTTCTGTGACTTTTTCGCCCAGATATGCTTCTGCATCCACTTTCAGCTTCTGCAGAATCATAGCGGAAATTTCCTGGGGTGTGTAGGATTTGCCGTCAATGGTGACTTTGTAATCGCTGCCCATGTGACGTTTAATGGAAACTACGGTGCGGTCCGGGTTGGACACAGCCTGTCTTTTAGCCAGCTGGCCTACCAGGCGTTCACCGTTCTTGGAGAAACCTACCACAGAAGGAGTCAGACGAGAGCCTTCAGCGTTAGGAATAACGACAGGCTCGCCGCCTTCCATCACTGCAACAACGGAGTTTGTCGTACCTAAATCAATACCAATTACTTTTGACATTTAAAATGTCTCCTTTCATGCGTATATTTCTAATGGAAAACAGAAAATTCTATGTAACTGCCAATGTCAGCTGTTTTTCACAACCTGTACCTTGGCAGGCCTTAAAACGGTATCTTTATAGAGATAGCCCTTCTGGAAAACCAGGGCAATGGTTTCATCATCCATTTCATCGGATGCAACCATCATGACGGCCTCATGGAAATGGGGATCAAAAGGTTTCCCTTTGGCTTCAATTTCCTTGACGCCAAAGTCATTCATAATTTTGACCATCTGTTTCTGGAGAAGTTCAAATCCCTTCAGATAGGCCTCCCCGGAACCATCTTTTTTCATATGGGAAAGGGCCAGTTCAAAGTTGTCCAGTACCGGAAGGAAGGATTTCAGCGTTTCCGCCTTGTAGGTATCTGCCGCTTTGGCTTCGTTGTCTTTCGTGCGGCGGCGGAAATTGTCGAAATCCGCCTGCAGCCGTACGTACTGGGACAGAGCGGTCTGCAGTTTTACCTCCTCCGATTTGGCTTTATCTTCGGCCTCTTTGACTTTCTTCTGGGCATCTGCCGCCTGTTTGGTCAGGAAAATCACCTGCTGCTGCAGTTCCTTCACCGTAGGCTTTGGCAGCTTTTCCGCTGTTTCTTCTTTCTTGTCCTTTGGTTCCTCCACATCCACTTTGACTTTCATTTCTTCCTTTTTCTTCATTGGGGAGCCTCCTTCATCTATTCTTTATTCTTCAAAAGCTGATCCAATCTATCCTGCATAAACCGCATCATACCGATAATCTTGCTGTACTGCATCCGAGTAGGTCCCAGCACTGCCACCGATCCGATGACCCTGCCGCCCGAGGAAAACTGGGCTCTCACAATGGACAGGTCCGAAAGGGATTTCATGGGGTTCTCCGTGCCGATATGAACTGCAATGGGCTGATCCGAACTGGACAGAAGCATGCTTTCCAGCATGTCCCGCTGTTCCAAAAGGTTCAGGATATCCTGCATTTTCTCCACATTCTTGAATTCCGGCTGCTCAATCAGCTGGGATGCACCGCCGGAATAGACTTCCTGCTGCGGTGTCAATACCCGCTGCAGGGTTTTGAACACATTCACATAGGGGCTGAGATTCTTTTCTATATCTTTCTGGAAGGTAAGGATTTCTTTCTCATCCATGCTGTCAATGTCACGGCCGTGGAGGAAATGGTTCATCCTGTCTGCCAGCAGCTGCATTTCATCAAAGGTACTTCCCTTTGGGATTTCCACCACTGCATTGGACACATCCCCCCGGTCTGTAACGACCAGCAGAATGGCTCTTTCTCCATCCAGGGGAAGGAATCGGATATAGTTGAATTTCTTCTTGATTCCCGCTGACGTTGCCACAGACAGGTTATGGGTGAGCGATGATACCGCCTTTGCCATGTTGCGGAAAATCTCATCCACCTTGGTCACATGATCCAGGAGCATGCTGTCAATCATGGATTTTTCTTCACTGGAAACGGGAGCCGGCTGCATGAGCCAGTCCACGTAAAAACGATATCCCTTGATGGAAGGGATACGTCCTGCCGAAGTATGGGGCTGTTCCAGATATCCTTCATCCTCCAGGTCCTGCATTTCATTGCGAATGGTGGCGCTGCTGACGCCTAGGTTGTACTTCTTCGCAATGGTCCTGGAGCCTACCGGTTCAGCGGTATCCGCATAATCCTGTACAACGGCCCACAGTACTTTTCTTTTTCTTTCATTCAGTTCATTGGCCCCAACATGGGGTTCATTCTTGTTTGTTCTGCGTGCTGCCATCATTATCACCTTGTTATTAGCACTCATTGGTCTCGAGTGCTAACTTACGTTATTAGAATATCATTCATGCCCCTCCCTGTCAAGACTTTCTCCCCTTCTTTTCCATTTTTCCATGCAAAAAAGCACCTCCCGAAGGAAGTGCTTTTTAGTGAGCTGGTGGACTAGTGAACCAGTGAGCTAGTAGACTAGTGGACTAGTGAACCAGTCGAAGTCAATGTTAGCGGGAACCAAGATTCTTCGCTTCGCTCAGAATGACGATGGGGCGGTAAGGTTAGCACATAACACAGTCTGATGTCTGACCTCTACCATCTATCGTCTCCCTCACCCCACGTAACCCAGCCAGTGCCAGTAAGTGGCAGAGAATACAAGAATCATGGCATAAGCCAGCACGGTGAAAGGAATGCCGGTAATGAGGAAATCCTTGGACGTAATGTATCCAGTGCTGTAGGCGATCATATTCTGCGGAGCATTCACCGGCAGGATGTAGCCGAAGCAGATGGTATACTGGAGAATCATGGTCATGCCCAGCACATCAATGCCCGGCGTCTTCACGCTCTGAAGAACTGCAATGACAATCGGAATCATGGCCGATGCCAGCCCTGTGGCACTGGCAAAGCCCAGATGGATAATGGTGAGGAAGAAGGCCAGCACCGCAATGACTACAAGAGGAGACATGGTTTCCATGCCGAAGAGAGCCACGAAATGGTTGGCCAGCCAGATGGCAGCCCCTGATTTCAGAAGGGCTGTGCCAAGGCTGATGCCTACGCCGAAAAGGGTAACGGTGCCCCAGTTGATATGGGGTACTGCCTGTTTCCAGGTCATAAATCCCACTTTCGGAAGCATCATGAGCATAATACCGGTAATGGTGACGGTGGTGGTATCAAAGGGATGAAGTTTCTTCTCCGTTACCCAGAAGAAAAGGAGCAGCACCGAAATCAGAAGCAGTTTCTTTTCATCCCGGGAAACAGGCCCCAGATCCTTCAGCATTTTTTCCAATGCTTCCCTGCCGCCAGGCATTTCCTTCACTTCAGGAGGCATGACATGGATGAGAAGGAAATAAAGCACCACCGACATAATGGCTGCATAGGGAGCAGCGGCGATAAACCATTCCAGCCAGCTGATATCCTTGCCCAGTACCTGCTGGATAAATCCGATGGCCACCATGTTCTGGGCGGCTGCGGTCTTGATACCGATATTCCAGAGGGAATCGGCCTGGGCCACTGCCATCATGAGCACAGCAGCAAAGGTGGAGCCCTTCTCTAGCCCAAAGGCCCGGATAATGCCTACCACGATAGGCACCATGCAGGATACGCGGGCTGTAGTAGAAGGAACGAAGAAGGAAAGCAGGAATCCCACGAAAATGACGCCAATCACCAGATGGCTGGATTTCACGCCGATATGGGACATGACCACCAGGGCGATACGCTTATCCAGACCCGTAATCATCATGCCTGCCGACAGGAACATGGCACCTGCCACCAGAGCCCAGGCTGAAGTGGAGAATCCGGAAAGCCCCATCTGCAGGGCTTTCCCAGTGCCAAGAAGAGTCTCCGGTTTGGCGGGATTAGGCGCCATGCCCAGAGAAAATGCCATAAACACCACAATAACAAACGCACTGACCGGATAGGAAACTCCTTCGGTCATCCAGATAATGACTGCAAACACAAGGATACCGATGAGCCGGTGTCCCTGGGTAGGCAGATCTACAGGAGTCGGGAAGAGGTACACCAGTGCCATGGCAGCCAATGCCAGGAACAGGCCATATTTCTTTCCAAATCCTTCTGACTGATTCATAAGCCACCCCCAAATATAAAAAATGAAGCACCATTCATGCGGAAACAACGGGCATCGTCTCCATTCATGAAAGAGGCACTTCCCCTGAGCAAAAAAGCTCCTGTTATCCCCAGGGGGAAAACAAGAGCTTCGTTGCACTTTATGAATATATTTCAGTATATCCATGAAAGGTTGACTTGTCAATGGGAAACAAAAAAGGTCCCCGCCTGAGCGGGGACCTTTGACGGTCATCAGTCAGCGCTGAAAGGAAGCAGAGCGATAGCTCTTGCTCTCTTAATAGCGAGATTGATTTTGCGCTGATGCTTTGCGCATGTTCCGGTTACACGACGGGGCAGAATCTTGCCTCTTTCGGAAACGAAACGACGCAGTGCAGCAACGTTCTTATAATCAATGGTGTCTACGTGATCTACGCAGCACTGGCAGACCTTTCTTCTCGGTCTTCTTACTCTATCTCTTCTAATCATGCTTTTCTATATCCTCCAAAATCAATGCATATCAGAACGGAATATCTTCATCTTTGGACGACGTACCGAACTGTCCAAAATTTCCTCCCGGCTGGCCTCCCTGTCCGGCTGGATTGTTGTTATAACCGCCATTTCCGCCGTTATAACCGTTTCCACCGAAACCGCCATTATTTCCACCGAAGCCGCCGCCAAAGGAACCTCCCTGCTGCGGACCGTAGGAAGAATTGCGCGGAGTGCCGATTGGAATGGCAATGGTATTGGCCACAACTTCTGTTACATATCTCTTTGTGCCATCCTGAGCATCATAGGAACGACTGGAAATCCGTCCTTTCACAAATACACGGGTGCCTTTTTTCAGCTGATTTCCAACAGCTTCTGCCAGGGGACCCCAGGCAACAACATTAATCCAGTCTGTAAGCTCCCGCTGTTCATCCTGGGGGGTTGTATAGGTACGGCTTACTGCTACAGAAAACGATGCTACGGAACGGCCGGTCTTCGTTGCACGAATCACCGGATCCCGTCCAAGATTTCCCAAGATTTGAACTGAATTCATTGTGCTACCTCTTAGTCATCCTGTTTTACAATGATATGACGGATAATTTCTTCATGAATCTTGATAACGCGGTCAAGTTCTTTAATCTGCGCCGGGTCAGCCTGGAAATCAACTACTACGTAGTATCCTTCACTCTGATGCTTGACTTCGTACGCAAGATGACGTTTGCCCCATTCATCAGTATTGTCAATGGTACCACCGATTCTGGTAATGGTGTCCTGTACCAGCTTGACAGCAGCTTTGATAACTTCATCATTAGCTGCATTCACAATGAACATAACTTCATACTTTTTCACGAAATTCGCCTCCTTTTCGGACCTATGTCCCGCACTCGCTGCGGGCCAGGAAGTTACTTGTAAAATAACAAGCTTATTTATTATACAAGAGCGGAAATGAAAAAGCAAATGTTTTTTGAAAGTTTCCTGTCCGGCTTGACGCGGCTTGACGCTTTAGTGTTTCTTACCGACAGGAAACTATTGGCGAAAAGTTTCCTATTCGGCGTGACACCAAGGCTATCCTTACCGACAGGAAACTGCTTGCGAAAAGTTTCCTACCCGACATGGCACTATGGTGTTTCACACCGGCAGGAAACTATTGGCGAAAAGTTTCCTATTCGGCGTGACACCAAGGCTATCCTTACCGACAGGAAACTGTTTGCGAAAAGTTTCCTACCCGACATGGCACGATGGTTATTCTTACCGATAGGAAACTGTTTGCAAAAGGTTTCCTGTCCGACATGGCACTATGGTGTTTCACACCGACAGGAAACTGCTTGCAAAAGGTTTCCCATCCGGCATGACACGAATGCAACTCATACCGACAGGATACTATTTCCCCTTCTTGCTTACCATGAATCCCGTAGCTTGCTGGTTGGCCATGATGACCACATCACTGATCTGCACCCGTTTGGGCTGATCTGCCACGAAGGCAATGATATTGGCAATATCCTCTGCCTGCAGTGCATCTACGCCTTCATATACCCGGGCTGCTCTTTCCTTATCGCCATGGAAACGGACTTCGCTGAAAGGAGTCTCCACAATGCCCGGCTGGATGGTGGTCACCTTGATATCACTGTCTATGACATCGATGCGGATACCATCGCTGAACGTTTTCACCGCTGCCTTGGTGGCGCAGTACACCGCTGCCCCTGCATAGGCATAGAGGCCGGCTGTGGAGCCCAGATTGATGATATGGCCCTCATTCTTTTCCAGCATAGCCGGAAGGAAGGCGCGGGTCATCAGAAAGAGACCTTTGATATTGGTATCAATCATCTGAAGAATATCTTCTTCCTTTGTTTCCCCGTAAGGTTCCAGTCCCCTGGCCAGGCCGGCATCATTCAGAAGAATGCGGGGCGCTCCCAGTTCTGCAAGGCAGCGGGAAGCCACCTCACGAATGGCATCGGCATCCCTCACATCCAGCTCAAAGCAGGCAACCGGCACAGCCATGGCCCCTTCGATTTCTTTTTTTACCTCTTCCAGCTTTTCTTTATTTCTGGCAGCCAGAGCCAGTCCATACCCCTTGGCGGCCAGCGCTTTCGCACTGGCGAGGCCGATACCACTGGTGGCCCCTGTAATGAATGCGTAGGAACTCATGATAATCCTCCTTCTTTTTCTGCTATAATAGTAGGAACCGGCAGGAAATTCCCCGGTCTTATACATTCATTATACTGGTTCCATTTCCATTTTCATAATAAATAAAGGAGTTTCTATGAAATCCATTATTCTGGCCGCCCTTATGGTGACAGCTGCCCTTTCCGCCGGCGGATGCGGCACGCCAAAGGCTCCCTCTCCCTCTTCCGCCGCTTCTTCTGCTGCCGTCCCTGCGGTCCACCAAATTAACGAAGAATCGGAACAGATTTACCGGAAAGCAGTTACTGCCTACGGAAAAGGAGATCATCTCCATGCCCTGGAACTTGCCAACCAGGCTCTGGAGAAAGACGGCGAAAATTACAAAGCCCTTTCTCTGAAAGGCATTATCCAGGCCTTTGATATATCACCGGAAGAAGGCATTAGGACCATCCAAAAATCCCTCTCCATCAACCCGGACTACGTACAGGCTTATTTCGATATGGCCATGGCCCAGAAACTGGGGAAACACTACGATGAATCCATCCGCTTCTTCCAGAAGGTGCTGGATAAGGATCCCCATAACACCTGGTCCTACTACGGTATTGCCACCAACTACGCTGATAAAAGGGACAAGGCAAAGGCTTTGGAATATCTGAAAAAAGCAGTTGATCTGGACCCGAAAAACGTAAAGCCCCAGGCTGCCGCCCAGGACCACTTCCAGTGGCTCCATGGCGATGCCGATTTTCAGAAACTTGTAAAATAAAGGAGTTCCCATGAAATACGCTTTTATCCTGTCCATCGTATCCCTGGTCCTCTACCATGACAATGTCCTGTCTGCCGCCGGAGCTGCCGGATACCTTTCAGCCATTTTCTTTCTGGTCACGTACCGAGAAAAGCCCGCCATGCTGGCCATTGCCTGCATAGCGGCTGCCATCATTACCATCATGTACTTTTCCTGGGACTTCTCCCTTGCAGGCTACATGCACATAGGCATTGCCTGGTCCATGACCATTACCGCCTTTACCGCCATCCTTACCCTGGTAAGCCTTGTATACAAGATAAAGAATCGCTGATTCATGATACAAAAAAGCATCATTGATGAGAACATCAACGATGCTTTTTATATTGCCTGTCAGTCCGCGTTTTTAGAAGATTTAAATTTCAGGAAAAATCCCATAATAATGAGCATGCATACCAGACCTGTCAGGTCTCCGAGAATGCCGTTTCCTGTGATGCCATCCACCAGGTAGCCGGCCACGCAGCTCACAGCCACCACGAGAACATAGGGAATCTGGGTAGACACATGGTCTATGTGATGGCACTGGGCCCCGGCCGAGGCCAAAATGGTGGTATCGGAAATAGGGGATACATGGTCGCCGCCTACAGAACCGGCCAGCACAGCAGCCACCGTCATAATCATAAGATGGGTATCATTGGACACGATAGCCAGTACGATAGGAATGAGGATACCGAAGGTGCCCCAGGAAGTACCGGTAGCAAAAGCAAGGCCAATGGCCACCAGGAAAAACAGGGCCGGCAGCAGAATGGCAATGGTGGCGTTATCAGCAACCACGCTTCCTACATAGCCGCCGATGTTCAGGTAATCCTTACCTACAATGCCGGACAAGGTCCAGGCCAGGGACAGGATCATAATGGCAGAAGTCATCTGTTTGAAACCTTCTACAAAGCAGCTGCAGAAAGTGCTGAAGTCTAAAACCTTTCTGGGAATGTACAATACAAAGGTAAATACCAGAGCAATGAAAGAACCGATAACGAGACCTCTGGCAGATTCGCAGTTCGCAAAGGCTTCTGCCACGCCCTTTCCTTCCAGAATGCCGCCGGTATAAAGCATGCCGAACACGCAGCCGCCGATAAGGACCACCAGCGGAAGGATGAGATCGATGATTTTCCCATTTCCCACAGGCGCACTGCCTTCATCATCAGCATATTCCGCAGGAATCACCAGGGTGCCGCCGCTCTGCTTTTCATACCTGGCCATACGGGAAAAATCACGGCCTGAAGCGATGAGGACAATCATGAAAATCAGGGTGAGCCAGGCGTAAAGGTTCAAAGGAATGGTTTCCAGGAAAAGAGCAAAACCATCAATGGAACTGCCCTCCGGAAGAGAGGAGGTAACAGCAGCAGCCCAGCTGGAAACCGGAGCAATGATACATACCGGCGCTGCGGTGGCATCAATAATATAGGCCAGTTTCGCACGGGTAATCTTAAACCGGTCTGTCACAGGGCGCATCACGGTACCCACGGTGAGGCAGTTGAAGTAATCATCAATGAAAATCAGGATACCAAGAGCCATGGTTACGAAAAGAGCGCTCTTCTTTCCTTTAATGGTGCGGGCTGCATAATCACCGTAAGCCTGAGAAGCACCGGACTTCTGGATGGCCGCCACCATAATCCCCAGAAGGACAAGGAATACAAGGATATACACATTGCTTCCCACCTTGTCCGACATAATGTGGAACATGGTGTCGATAGCACCCAGTATACTGAATCCTGCAAACATGAAGGCACCGATAAAGATACCTATGGCAAGAGACATGTACACTTCCTTGGTGGCCAGTGCCAGAATAATGGTAACTACAGGAGGCACCAAGGACCATACTGTTTGAGACATATAAATCATCCTCTCTCTTTTGACAATTTCCCATATCGTCAAATTGCAATAATTTTTATTATTATACAATACTTTCCCCGTTTGTAAAATGTTCGTAGTGATAAATTAGTGAACTAGTGGACTAGTGGGCTAGGGAGCTGGTGAGCTGGTGAGGATTGGGGCTGGGGCCTGGGGCAGAAATGGGAGGCTGGTAAAGCTTGCCATCAATTTCCTGGGGTTCCCTGGTGTATGGCACCCACTCGCCGGGGGAGTCTCTCGCCATGGCGCGCCTCCTTTTCCGCACTCAAAAAGGGCGCCCTCTCGGGTGCCCTCTGTTCATCTGTTATTTAAAGGGCTGGATAGCGGCGAAGAGAATCCCTCCGACGTCTTTTATCTGGGCCCACACCTTTTTCATTTTTTCGTTTTCCTGCAGGTATTCTATGCCTTTTACGGTGATTTGAACATCATAGAGCGATTTCAAAACCGTTTCACTGCCCTTTCCGAGGATTTCTGCATCTCCGAATAGGGCCCCGGAAATATACCCCTCTTTTGCCAGCTGGATGCAAATAAAATCCTTGTAGCTGTCCGGGACAAATGCCGGGTAGGCGGCCAGCTCCAGATACTTCTCGTTCGGCTTCTCGCCGGTCTTGAGGCAATGATACAAATAGGAAAGAAGATAATAAACTATTGCATGATAATCATCTTTTGCCATAACAATACCTTCATAGTCTCCTTAACTTTTGAATCATGGATTCGGAATTGGCCGTCAAAATGGTTCCTTTGAATTATCTATTACCTCGGGCGGCGGCATATGATACTTTGAATTTAGCGCAAAAAGTTCTTTAACATGGCGCTTATACAGAAGGTGCAGCTCATGATTTAATCGTCCCGCTTCTGGAGAACACGGTTTTTGACCTTCCATCTCGTCCAAAATTTTATTGCTTTCCTTTTCCGCCCTTTTTATGAACAAGTTCAGTTCTTCTTCATAAGTCATTTATCACACCTCCTAAATTTCAAACCTTGCATTTCTTTAGCTAAGCATTTCATTATATTAAGCTGCTCATATTCGGCAGGTCTTAGATTCTTAAATGCAAAATTTAACGATTTAACCCGTGCCATGCGATATAGTTTATCCGCCTCAATCAAAGAAACAGGATTTCCCTCATACTCTAACGAATACCTTCCCAGCCCGCTTACGACTTCCAACCGCTTCAGCTTACATTCGAAAAATGTACAAAAATCATTCATGCTGAAGCAGTCGCCGTAATAATCTTTACTGTCCGGTCGGAATTGACTGTTAAATTGGTTCTTTTGAATTGTCTATCCACTTGGGCGGGGGAAGATGATACCTTTCCCGCAGTTCACAGTATTTTCTATAATGCCCCTTCTTCAGCTTTTTTAATTTTTGCCCTAATTCTGCCTTCTCCTGATATGATTTAGCCTTGTTTATTTCGGAATAAATCACCTTACGCTCATTTTGTGCCCTTTGCATAAATTGAGACAGTTCTTCTTCATATGTCATTTTCTAATCCTCTTGAACTTGAGATCATAAACAATTTTGTTCAATCTTTTCATTATAGATAACTGTTCATATTCTCTGGGCTCACCAGTTTGAAATGCTTTTCTTAATGTTTTATCATCTGCGGATTGATACAATCTTTTGGCTTCTTCATAAGAAATAAATAGCCCATCATACTCCAATGAATACCGCCCCAGCCTGCTTATGACTTCCAGCCGACGTCTTTTATCTGGGCCCACACCTTTTTCGCCATAATGATACCTTCACTGCCTCCTTAACTTTTGAATCATTGATTCTGAGCATGGGACATAAAATTCGGTGCTTCCATTTTCCGCCAGGTCTAAATCAGTTTCAAGCCGAAAATTCCCAAACCGTATAGATTCATATCGCCCGTCCTGCCGCAGTGCGTTCCCTGTAAATTCCAGGTTGTCCACTTTGGAAAAATCCAATTCCCTGACGTCCCTATGTTTATACGTGATAAGCAGGGAGGCGTGCCTGCCCACTATGATGCGTCCTTTTCCCAAAGCGCCGGCCGGGTTGGATACTTCGATGATCTGTATTTCGGCCTCGCACTTTGCCAGAAGATATCGGTTGGAATTGCAAACCGCGTATAACCTTCCGTCATTGACCGGTATGGTCTTGATAATCGTTTCCATGGCTCACCTATTGCTTTCATTCCAGACCGTCAAATTGGCTCTTTTGAATTGTCTATTACCTTGGGCGGGGAAAGATGGTATTTTTTTCGAAGATCAGCGAGTTCTTTATCGTGCCTCCTGCATAAAAGCTGTAATTCATGGTTTAGTCGGCCAGCCTCTGTCGAGCACGGCTCTAAACGACTTATTTTATCAAACATTTCGTGTCTTTCCTTTTTAGCCCTTTCAATTAATAGGTCTAATTCTTTTTCGTAAGTCATGATTTCACCTTCTTAAATCGTAGGCCCTGGATCGTTTTATTCAATAAATTCATTATATCTAATTGTTTATATTGAATTGCTTTACTAGTTTTCATCGCATTGGTCAGCACTTTATCACCAGATTCAATATACTTCATTTTTGCATTTTCTTTGGTAATAAAACCACCATCATATTCCATAGAATACCGGCCCAAACCGCTTACTACTTCCAACCGCTTCAGCTGATACTCGAAAAACGTACGAAAATCTTCCATACTGAAGCAGTCGCCGTAATAATCTTTACTGTCCGGATGGTTATGGATAACCTTGGCCCCCTGCAGCTTGTCGCCTATGGCGGTAATATCTACGGAGAAGGAATTTCCTGTGAAATGATAGGCTTCCCCGTCTTTTGTGATGACCACGGCGTTTTCGATATCCGCGCCCTTGCATTCTTCGCAGAATTTCTGGAACCGGGTTTCTACTGCTTTATCATCATTATACGCTATATCCGGCTCCCGAGCCACGGTCACATGGTCATTACTGTACGCCGTCCTGCCTCCAGCGAGGCCTTTGATGGGCTCTGATTTATTGGAGATGCCGGATTTAATTTATACTTCTGCTGCCAATCCTTGAAGCTCTTATCTCCGTGGTTTTCTCTCAAATGTGAACGGGGATTTCATCCACCGGCAGGTGGTATTGCCTTCATAGCAGGGAACAAGGTGCACCGTCAGTCTGGATACATGGGAGGCGCCGTGACGCCCGGAGCGGCGTTGATAATACCGCCATGAATCTCCTGCAGGGGCGTGAACTGTCTGGCGGTCCGCTGCATCTCATAGGCGTTATGGACCCAGATGTGCAGGTGTTCCAGATCCCTAAATCCCTAAATTCCTAATCCACTAGAACACTAAATCACTATCAAACATATTGCATTTTCCCCATAATGCTGTATAATATAGTACATGGCTCTGCAGTACTGATTTATGGCAGTCTCCGGGCCCCGTGCAATGAAATCCCATGAACCCGGTCAGGTCCGAGAGGAAGCAGCCGTAAGTGGCCCTTTTCATGTGACACGGTGCATCCTGGAGGCTGTCATAAATGAGGACTGCAAGGCTTTTTTTATGTCTGGTTTTCCCTGCTGTATTGTATAATAGTAATAATAATTAATAAGGTAAGGATTCAGTTCCGGAATCCTTACAAATCCTTTTTCATCTTTCCTGCCGGGAGGTTATTTATGGCTTATTTAGCATTATATCGAAAATGGAGGCCCCGCACGTTTACGGAGGTGGTGGGGCAGAAGCATATTTCCATACCGCTCCAGCGGGCCATCGAGCAGGACCGGCTAGCTCATGCTTATCTTTTTTCCGGTCCCCGGGGTACAGGAAAAACCAGTATGGCCAAAATTCTGGCCAAAGCGGTGAACTGCCTTCATCCAAACGGCGTGAATCCCTGCAATGAATGCCAGAGCTGCCGGGAAATCAATGCAGGCTCCAGTCTGGATGTCTATGAAATCGATGCCGCTTCCAACCGCGGCATTGAGGAAATCCGGGCCCTTCGGGAATCGGTGCGCACCCTGCCGGCAGTGAGCCGGAAAAAGGTGTACATTATCGATGAAGTACACATGCTCACCAAGGAAGCCTTCAATGCCCTCCTGAAAACGCTGGAGGAACCGCCGTCCCATGTGCTCTTTATTCTGGCCACCACGGAACCGGAAAAAATTCCTCTCACCATTCTTTCCAGGTGCCAGCGGTATGAATTCCACCGGATTTCCGTGGAGGATATCAAAAACCATCTTCTCTATATTGCCAAAGAAAGTCATCTTCCCCTGACGGAAGAGGCGGCAGACCTCATTGCAGTCCGGGCAGACGGCGGCCTTCGCGATGCCCTGTCCCTGCTGGACCAGTGCTCCTCGGCCTCGGAATCCAAAGTTCTTGACGCGCCGGCGGTGTATGACCTTCTGGGCCTCACAGGAAAGGATATGATTCTGGATCTTTCCCATCATATCTTCAACGGTGACAGTTCTTCCGCCCTGTCCCTCTTTTACCGGATCCTGCAGGGAGGAAAAGAGCCGGCCTCCATTCTTCGTGACCTTCTGGAACATTTCAGAAACCTGATGATCTGCAAGGTCAATCCTAAGGCGCCGGAATTTTCCCAGTACGGCGGGAAGGTGGAAACGCTTCGTTCCGATGCGTCCCATCTCCCTGCGCCTTACCTGGATGCCCTCTTTGACTATCTCCATGATGCCCTTCATGAGACGAAACGAAGTTCATCACCAAGGCTCAGCGCAGAAATGGGCCTTCTCCATCTCTGCCGCATGAAAGGGTCTAAATCCCTGGATTCCCTGGCCCAGCGGGTGGCCCAGCTGGAAGAAGAGGTGTCGCGCCTGAAGCGCGGCGCCCTGTCCATCCCGCAATCTCCATCACCGGCCCCGGTTCCTGCGCCCGCCCCTTCCTACCCTGCCGCACCTTCTTCTCCTGCCCCGGTTCCCGCATCGCCCATACCTGCTGCGCCGGCTGCTTTTTCTGCTCCGGAGCCCCCCGCTCCCTCAGATATGCCACCAAGGCCGGCAGTGCAGAGAAAGGATAGGCCGCCGGTCAGGGAAACGCCCCGAGCCCCTGCCCCCATGCCGGCAGCCGGACCGGCTGAAAACATGCCAGGCCAGCCGGCGGCAGCACCATCATCCCAACCTGATGCTTCTCTCATAGACCCCAAAACCTACCCTGCCATCTGGCAGAAGGTACTGTCCTATTTCATGTCCATCCGCCGTATCGATGTCTTCACCTGCCTTCGGAAGAGCACCCTCATTTACTGCACCCACACCAGGGCCATCGTTTCTGCGCCGCAGCAGTTTCTGGTGGCTGCAGGAAATAATAAGTCCTACCAGAAGGTAGCCGCTGAAGCCTTTGCTAAAGTCACCGGTTCTCCCATCCAGATGCATACAGTGCTGAAGGGCGGTGAGGAAGAAGCAGCGGCCTTTACTCTGCTCCAGTCTGCCCCAAAGGCAACCCCCTCCTCTCCTTCCACTGAGATGGCAGAAAAGCCGATGCAGGACTACCGCCCCGTTTCCAGAGACCGTATTCCGGAGAAGGACTTGAGGGATCCGTCTTTAAATGAAGCCTTGAAAATCATGGCAGACTGTGATATATATGAAAAGACTGAATCATGAAACAGGAAATTGATTCAATATTACCTTAAGGAGGATTCATTATGTTTGGAAATAAAGCACAGATGCAGAACATGCTGAAAAAAGCGAAGAAAATGCAGGAAGAACTGCAGAAGAAGCAGGAAGAACTGAAGAAACAGACCGTTGACGTATCCGTAGGCGGCGGCGCCGTTTCCCTCACCATAAACGGTGAAAAGCAGATTACCGCACTGAAAATCGCTAAAGATGCCATCGATCCGGAAGATCCGGAAATGCTGGAAGACCTCATCACCACCGCTGTCAACGAAGCCGGCAAGAAAGCCGATGAAATGGTACAGAAGAGCATGAGCCAGGTCACCGGAGGCCTGGGCCTTCCCGGCGGCATGTTCTGATGAATAAAGATCTGGAAGAAGTAGCCCTGCAGTTCAGAAAGCTTCCCGGCATCGGTGTAAAAAGCGCCCGCCGTCTGGCTTATTTCATGCTGGAACGTCCCCAGGAGGAAGTGGATTTATTTCTGGATACCATCCGCCATGCCAGGAGCAGGGTATGCTACTGCTCTACCTGCTGCAATCTGGCCACCTCGGACCCCTGCGACATCTGCAGTGATGACCGCCGTGACCATTCCATCATCTGCGTGGTAGAACAGCCCCAGGATGTGACCGCCATGGAGCAGAGCCAGGAATACCACGGCCTGTACCACGTTCTTCACGGCGTTCTCTCTCCTCTGGACGGCATAGGTCCTGAGCAGCTGAAAATCAAGGAACTCCTGAAACGGCTGGAGAAGAACGATGTGAAAGAAGTCATCATTGCCACGGATCCGGATACGGAAGGTGAAGCCACGGCCTACTATCTTTCCCGGCTCATCAAACCGTCGGGCATCAAAGTCACCCGCATCGGGAGGGGCATTCCTGCCGGCGGCGCCGTAGGCTATACTGACGGCATCACCCTGGCGGGAGCCGTGGAAAACAGAAAGGAAATCTGATACCATGATTGAATCTTTAGGCGCCCTGGGCGGATATGGCATTACCAGTGTCATCGTCATCATTGTGGCGTTCTTCCTCTTTGCCCGGTTTGTGAAAAAAATCATCGGCAATATCATTATGGGCGGTCTTCTCTTCTGGCTGCTGAATACCATCGGAATCACCCATATGACCCTTACCACCATGCATGGCATTGTGGTAGCCCTCTTCGGAGTCCCCGGCACCATTGTGCTGGCCCTTCTGAATCTGGTGGGGTAAAAGGGCAATCAAAAAATCCTGAAAAGCTTCTGCTTTTCAGGATTTTTTTGACTGCCCTTACCCGTGAGCATTCAGGACTCTGCCTTTTCCGCCAGTTCGTCCCACTTCGCGTACAGCTTGTCCAGCTTCTTTTTCGCTTCCTCATACTCATCGGCCAGTTCTGCATAATTTTCAGGATTCATGCTCATCTGCACTGTGTACATTTTCATAGTTGCTTCCAGCCGCCCGATTTCCATTTCCACATGACTTAATTTGGATACATCGGCGGCGGAAACCTCGGTCTTCACCTGGTGCTCATTTTCCCGGGGCTTTTCTTCCTTCTCTTTCTCTTCTTCCTCTTTACCATTCCTGTCCTTTTCAAAAGCCTCAAGGTCCTGTTTCTTTTCCTTGTAGTAGCTGTAGTTGCCCAGGTATTCTGTGAGCTTTCCGTGATCCAGCTCCAGAATCCGGTCTGCCACCTTATCCAGGAAATAGCGGTCATGGGATACCACCAGGCAGGTGCCGCCAAAGGCCTCGATGGCATCTTCCATGATTTCCCTGGTGGGAATATCCAGATGGTTTGTCGGTTCATCGAGAATGAGGAAATTCGGTTTTTCCAGGAACAGGCAGAGCAGGGACAGGCGGGCCTTTTCGCCGCCGGAAAGCATGCCTACCGTCTTGAATACGTCATCTCCACGGAAGAGGAACATGCCCAGAATGTTACGGGCTTCTTTTTCACCGAAGTTGAATGTATCCCGCACTTCGTCAAGCACTGTGAGCTTCGGATGGAGTCGTTCCTGTTCCTGGGAATAGTAACCCATTTTCACATTATTGCCCAGCTGGATAAAACCGGTATCAGGCTTCTTCTCTCCCGTAATCATTTTCAGGATGGTGGTCTTGCCTGCGCCGTTGGGGCCGATGAGTCCCACTGTTTCTCCCTTTTTGATATGGATAGTGAGATCCTTGAAAAGAATATGGCTGCCATAGGATCCTTCTACCCGAAGCACATCGAGCACCTTATCTGCGCATTCCTGAGGCGGGTCAAAATGGAAACGAAGGGATGCCTGGTGCACCGGTTTCTCCAGCCTCACCAGCCGGTTCAGCTGGGACTGACGCCCCCTGGCCTGCTTGGCTTTGATGCCTGCTTTGTAGCGGCGGATGTATTCCTCAGTCTCCTTGATATGTTCCTGCTGTTTTTCATAGGCTTTCTCATAGGCCCGGTCCTGGTTTTCCTTCGTTTCCATATACCGGGTATAGCCGCCACGGAAGGAACGGATATGGTGATTCTCCAGATCAATGATTCCTGTAGCTGCACCGTCCAGGAAATAGCGGTCATGGGAAATCATGAGGATACCGCCCTTGTAGGAGCGAAGGTACTCCTCCAGCCATTCCAGCATGCCCATGTCCAGATGGTTCGTCGGTTCATCGAGAAGGAGGAAATCGGGATGACGCACAAAAGCAGCGGCCAGGTTGATTCTGACCTTCTGCCCGCCGGAGAAGGAATGGATATCCCGGTCCCAGTCATCATCGGAAAAGCCCAGGCCTGTCAGAATTTTCCGGGTGGTGGATTCATAGTCATAGCCTCCCAGAAATTCAAAGCGTGCTTCCGCCCGGCCATAGGCTTCCACCAGTTTCTCATCGCTTTTACTGCTTTCCAGCTCCCTGGCCAAAGTCTCCATCCGGTCTTTGTAATAGAGCACATCCTTCCAGGCGTCTTCCATTTCCTCCCGGATGGTATGGCTGGTGTAGTTGAAATCCTGGCGGAGGTAGCCGATAATAGCGCCATCACTGGCTTTCACGGAGCCCTTGTCCGCTTCCTCCGCGCCCATAATGCACTTCAAAAGAGTGGTCTTGCCGGCGCCATTGGCACCTACAAGGCCGATTCGTTCGCCGCTCCTTACTTCAAAGGAAACGTTTTCAAAAACTGTTTTGATTCCAAAGGATTTTGATAATCCGCTGATTTTTAAAACTGCCATTTCTTTCTCACTTGTATATAAAAGGATTCATAGGTTTAAAAGAGTTCAGACCCCGGGCAATCAGAAACTATAGCTCTTCTATTTACTTCACAATATCTGCCTTAATGACGATAACGATTTCCGATTCCTCCGTAGACGTACTGCGGCTCTGGAAGAGCCTTCCCAGTAAGGGAATGTCTCCCAGAATCGGCACCTTTCTCATGGTTCTGGCCTGTTCTTTATCGATAAGTCCGCCAATGGTAAGCATGTCGCCTGATTGCAGCCGCACCATGGTGTTGGCGGAGCGGGTAATAATGCGATAGGCCTTCATTTCCGGCACCAGGTAGGGCGTGGCCACTTCCGCATGGACATCGGCAGTGATTTCATCATTTCTGCTGATAATAGGTGTATAGGTCAGTTTGATGCCGGCATCTTTGTATTCTGTCGCCGTGGTTTTGACCCCGTTTTCCATATGTTCCACAATCACCGGGATGCGGCTGCCTATGAGGATTTCCGCTTCCCTGCCGTTCATGGTCACCACGCTGGGCCGGGCCAGTACTTTGGCCTTCCCCCTGGTTACCAGGGCATTCAGTTTGGCTTGAAAGAAAAAGGTATAGGGATGGCCTGCAAGAGACCGGCCATAGGAAATACCGGCATAGCCATCGGGAATGGTCACATCCCAGCCGTTTCTTTCTATATTCCGGACCCTTGGATTGCCGTCGCTGTCGAAGAGAATGTGGCCGCTGTCATCGGTAACATAGTGCTGTTCACTCCAGCTGTCCCGGTCATAGGAAGCGCTGCCTGTAAGACTTTTGAAATCCCAGTCAATGCCCAGATCTTTGGCATAGCTTTTATTGACAGCCACCACTTCCGCTTCCACTTTCACCTGTTTTTCCGGCACATCCAGCGCTTTCACCAGGCTTTCCGCCTGCATGAGCTCCCGGGGCGTGCCGCTGGCAATGACCGTATTGGCAGAAGGGCTGAAAGTAACCTTACCCTTGTCCATCACCTTTTCCAGTCCCATGGCCACTTCCTCTGCATTGGCATAGGACAGGCGGAACGCCCGGGTGCCGGACACCGCATTCTTTTCCAGGCGGCTGTTGAAGACAATAAGGGTGGACCCTTCGGTCCGGGAAGAAAGGCCGCAGGAGGCAAGGATGGAAGAAAGTGCTTCTTCCGGAGTCACATGGTCCAGGCTGGCTGTCACTGTTTCCGTCAGATCTCCGGAAAATACCAGATTCCTTCCTGTCATTTCCGCCAGGGTGCGGATGACTTCCATGGCCGGAGCGCCGGCCACATGGAGGCTGAAATCCCGCCTCACGGGAGAACTGGTAATGATGGCAGAAGGTGCCTCTTTCCTTTGGGATGGCTGCATGCCGCCGGATAGTTCCTCGGCCACCACGTCATGAACAGGCCGGTCCCAGGACTCTTCCCTGGCCTCCAGACCCAGGGGAACACAGGCAAAAAGGGCGCAGCATAAAAGAATGCTGCTCCCTCTTAACGTACGGTCAAGGTAAGACTGTTTCCGCCGGAAACAAGGGTCACTTTTCTGTCCTGAATGTCCGATACGTCCCATGGACCTGCCCTCTCTCCTTCCTTTACAACTATGGAAGTTCCGTCTATTTCCAAAAGGGCCCTCCGCTGAGAGCCATAGGCCATGACCCCTTTCAGCACCGGAAGCCCTGAGGCGGAGGATGTCTCTTTTTTCTTCAGCTCCGGCGCCTTTCCGGCAGGGGCCTCTTCCCTTCCTTCTACGACCGGAAGCGGCGGCCTTCCCTTTTCTACCGGCACCAGTGCATCGGCATGAAAAGGATCCTGCAAGGGCTTTCCCCTTCGATGGAGGGCAGCATCATATTTCAGGGAGAGGCCATCCTCTTCCTCCGGCAGAACTTCCACAGGAGAAGAGGCAGCCCTTTTTTCAGGAAGAAGTGTGCCTGCAGTGCCCACGCCGTAAATGCCCCAAAGGGTAAGGCCCACCGCCGCCAGGGCGCCTAAAGGAAGAATCCATCTGCGCTGTATGGCCATAGGGATTCCTCCTTTCCCAAAGAGACAGAACCATCTTATAAAGAAGAATCCACCAGCTCACCAGTAACACTATGTCCCTTAGAACTTAAAGTCCTTCGGCATAATCATGAAGCGGGTTTCCTTTTCAATATCATCATACCGGATCCAGGCATAGAAAGAATGCATATCTCTGTAGTAGGTCCAGTACCGATGATCCAGACGCCCGTCCACCGTATCAATGGTCCAGGCCAGGCTGAAGGCATCCATTCGGGTGGCCTGCCAGCGGAATCCCAGGCTCAGCGGTTTTTCACTGCTGTAGCTGTCGTAGTAGTAGGGGGTATAGCCTTTCAGATCACGGTCCGTATAGTAAATCCAGGATGCCAAAGGACCGTAGCCGCCGGAAAGACCCAGGGAGTAATAGCTGTTGCGGCGGATATTATTGGAATAGCTGTAGTAATCCTTCGCATAGCCTGCCTTCCAGCTGAAATTCATGAATTTCCCCAGTTTCCAGGGATCGCCGGAAATGTAAAGATCAAAGCCCTTATAGGCTCCCTTGGGGTGTCTGCCGCCGTGGTCTTCATCCCAGTAACCCCATTCCCCGTGGGCTCCTGTATAGAAACGGGATTTCCCCAGATAGAAATGATTGGTATCAAATTCCAGGGAGGGTCTCTTCTTTACCCAGATACCGCCGTCATCATTGGTGGAGCTTTCCTCCTCTGCATAGCGCAGGCGGGCTGTACCCAAAGGGGTGCGGTAGCGTACGCCCATGTCCGGTTTATAGCCGGATTTGGTGTACCAGCGGTTCTTCATATAAAAAGCCAGGTCCGGATTATGGTCCAGGGGCACCATGATTTCATTATGGAGTCCCATGCCGTTATCACTGTCAAAAACAGGGCGTGGAATCAGAGACCACAGGCTCACTTCACTGTCATCACGCTTGAGGGAGCCGGTATAGCTGGAAAGAGTAATGAGAGTGGTATTCTTCGCCATGAGCTTCACATTGTGAGCCACATAATGGTCATTGGGGTAAATATCGATGGAATCCGCCTCAATCCGATAATCCGGTACTTTGGCTACGGCATGTTTCGTGGTAAAATACCCTTTTTCCACCACCAGTTTATTGGCATTCCTGTCATACACGCCGCTGGCGCCTTTGAAATAATAGGTTCCCGATTCCCAGCCGTCCATTTTTTCAAAACGGCCTATGGATTTAGCCCCGTCATAATCGGCCCTTTCCGCCTTCAGGCGGGTGGTGGGATTGACCCAGCGCACTTCTCCCGGTATCACATATTTCTGAGCAATGGAATTGCCATATACATATTCTGTCTGGTAGGTGTCAAGCATGTGCCGGATCACTACCCTGCCCATGGCATCCACGTCGCCGGTGGTATCGTTATAGCGCATGCGGTCAGCGGTGATATACATGGGGTTTTCTGCTGAAATCCCGCTGTCTGCTGCCGTTTCTTCCTGACCATCCTTATTTTTATTTTTGTCTTTTTCTTTTGCTTTGGCTGTATCCTGCTTTTCTCTGGATGCCGCTTCGGCTACCTCGTAGGAGGTGACCGGCCGGGCTACCCCTTTGGCATCAAAGACCAATGCAGAAGAGGAAGTTTCCGGTTCCGCCGCTTCTTCCCCCAAGCCCTCCGGTTCCTCCGCTCCTGCAGGCATAGCCAGCAGAGAAGAAAAGAGGAGAGGGGCCAGCAGTTTTAAGTATGTTTTCCTCATTTAATCATTTCTCACGATCACTACAGAAGGCGTCTCTTCGCTGGAACCTGCTGCTTTGGCAGCATCCTTTTCCGTATCTTTTTCCCGTACCGATTCCAATTCCGCCTTCGCCTTTTCATTCATGGCAGAGGCCGATTCCTCAGCCTTCGCTTCTGCTTTTTCCTTCACCTCAGCTCCTGCCTTTTTCTCTGCTTCTGCCGGTAAAGCGGTCTCTTTGACTTCATTGTCCGAAGCGGCAGCTGTCGTTTCTTCAGTGGCTGCTGCAGACCGTACCACCCGTTTCCGGATCACCGCATTGGGCGCACCGCTGGTCAGTTCCAGGCCCTTGGTGGTGACGGCTTCCTGGGTTTCAATGTAAAGGGTGCTTCCTGCTGGGAGGCTCACATCCTTGCCCTTCACGAAGAACCCGCCCACCAGACCGATGGGGCCCAGGGCCAGGGCGCCGATGGTGGATGCACCTACGGCAGCGGCTTCCATTTTCAGCTTTTCCTTAGCTTCCGGTCCCAGTACAGTAGGAATGACTTCATCATCTACAGAGAAAACCTGGTCAAAAGATACGTCCAGCGCACCGCTTCTGCCAAAGCTCTTCGGACGGCTCACCTTTGTCACCACGCCGCTTCCCTGGGAGCCTTTGGGCAGGACCAGCACATTACCCACACTTACATCTTCCTGTACCGTAAAGGTTACCGGATCGCCTACCTGGTTCGTCTTGCTGCTTACATCATCGTTTAAGGAAATCTTGAATACTGTATTGGCCGGCAGCTCCACCGTTTTCATTTCATAATGCTGGTCACCGTAGACCGATTTTTCCAGATTGGCCAGCCGCTGGTCCAGAGCGCCTTTCTTTTCTGTGCCGTATACCTTGGTTTCCAGATCCCCGATTCTGGTTTTCAGGGAATCGGATTTGATTTCATCGGTCAGATAATATTCCATGGCATTGACTCTGGTGGCGATGGAAGGCTGGGCATCGTTATCGCTCTTCACCACATCGGTGTAAAGATTGGTAATCCGGTTGTCCAGACCGCTGGCTGAAGAATTTCCGGTGCCATAAATCAGATTGTCCGCATTGTCCACCCGGCTGATCAGGGAACCGTCCTGGGCACTGCCGTAAATGACTTCGTCCACCCGGTCAATCCGGTCTGTCAGGGTAGCCGGTTCTTCCGCATAAACCGGTGCCAGGCATAAAAGGGAAATTCCTGCTGCCAGTATTGCTTTCTTTATCATAGTATCACCCTCCGTTATACTCGTACGTCAATCACTGCAGATACGCCCACTCCCTGCACACGGCTGAAGGAGGCTGGATTGACACTGTCCATGGGAATCAGGCCTTTGATACGGAAAAGTTTGTCGTTCCAGCTGACTTCCATCTGACCCACAGCCTTTACCTTCTCTACCTGGTCCGCATCGCCGATGACCTGGGCGGCGCCAATATAGCCGCTGTTGCCGATACTCACAATAGGCACCACCTTGGTGGCGTAGTTTGTGCCGGCTCCTTCCTTCATCATCACCGAGTTGATGGCGCTGTTAATTGATTCTCCATATTTCGAAACAAGGAAGCCTATGCCTCCTACCTTTGCCACACCGCCAAGGACACTGCCCAGGCTGAATGCATCTACATGTATCATGGCGCCGGTGCCGATCATGCATGCCGCCAGCGCACAGACTGCCAGTCTTTTTAATTTCATCAGTGAATCCTCCTTTGACGAAAATCCATCTTCAGAACCTGTTATCAATTTCTTTTCAGCTCTAAGGAGCTGTCAAATTTTGCCTACACTTAAGAATATTATAAATTAAAAAGGGGTTCTGTGCAAACAGAAACCCCTTTTTCCCGCGCTTTTGGCGGTCTTTTTCTTTCGTTACTGCAGTTTTTCCTGCGCTTCTCTTTTAGCCTCAAAAGAACCGGGCTGAGCCATGACCCTTGGCTTTTTCAGCTGGTTGTAAGCCTGGATCATCATAGCGCATTCCACGCGCTTTTTCTGGATTTCGCAGGTAATATGGTAGGGCTTATGGATGTCGCCGGCAAAAGCCTCATTATTGGCATGGCAGCCGCCGGAGCAGAAGAATTTTGCCCAGCAGTCCACACATTCCGGCTTGGTGAATACATGGTTGGTGCGGAAATCGTGCATCATCTTCATGTTCTTCAGCCCTTCATACACATTGCCCAGCACATAGCCTTCCCGGCCTACAAACTGGTGGCAGGGATAAATGTCGCCGTTCGGTACCACAGCCAGGTATTCATGGCCGGCGCCGCAACCGCGGAGACGTTTGGGAAGGCAGGGACCCTTCCAGAGATCCATATTGAAATGGAAGAAGAAGAAAGGACGACCTTCCTCTTCCCGGCGGATGAAGAGCTGGGCCAGGCGGTCATATTCTTCCTTCACCCGGGGCAGATCCTCTTCCTTAATGGAATAGGCTTCCGTATCCTCCCCTACCACCGGTTCCATGGATACCGCCGGGAAGCCATGGTCCAGCATGTCCTCCACGTCGGTGGTGAAATCCAGATTGTACCTGGTGAAGGTACCGCGCACATAGTATTCTTCCCCATTGCGGTGAGCCACGCAGTACTGAAGATTCTTCACAATCTGATCGTAGGTGCCATTTCCGTTCACATCAGGCCGCATGCGGTCATGCATTTCCTTTCTGCCATCCAGGGACAGAATCAGGCTGATATGGTTATCGGTGAGATACTTCACCTTCTCCTTATCCAGCAGCATGCCGTTGGTGGTCAGGGACATTTTGATTTTCTTGTGGTGCTTCTTTTCCTGCTTATGTACATAATCAATGGTCTGCTGTACCACATGCCAGTTCATGAGCGGTTCGCCGCCGAAGAAATCCAGTTCGCAGTGTTCCCTGGGACCGCTGTGGGCAATCAGGAAATCCACGCCCCGCCTTGCCACATCAAAAGACATGAGCATGCGCCACTGGCCGTAGCCCCCCTGGCCTGCGAAGCAGTACTTGCAGCGGAGATTGCAGTCATGGGCAATATTCAGGCAAAGGGCCTTGATAATGGGTCTGTCCTCAATGGCCATTTTATAATTGGGATCCATGGGAGCAAAAAGGACTTCCTTGCGAATCAGTTCATCCAGGTCATCCATCACTTCATTCAGTTCTTTCTCATCATAGGAAGAAGACAGATTGGCCAGGACCATGTCCCGATTTTTCCCGTTATAAAATTCCAGCACTTTATATGTTACGTCATCCACCACATGAACGATGCCGCTGTTGACATCCATGACAATGTTCATGCCATTCTGACGAAAACGATGAATCATGGGCTTTACATTATAATCCATGAATAATCTCCTTTTCATTGCGGCTTTCGTGAGCCGCCAATTACAATCCTTGTACCTTCCAAAGAAGAAATAGAAAAGCCCCCGGCCTTAGGGCCGGGGGCTGGGCCGTAAAATCAGGCTCTCTTTGCTTCCTTGGCTTCTTCCTGAGTCGTGCAGATCAGGTTGCCGATGGTGCAGCTTGTCTTGCAGGCAGACTGGCAGGAAGTCTGACATTCACTGCAGCCTTCAAACTTAATGGAGTCCTGCAGAGAAGACTGATTGATTGTAACGATATGTTTGGACATGATGTCACCTCCCCGAAACAATTTTTCTGAAATAATCATATCATAGAAAAGAGGGTAAATACAAGTAAAAATTATGTTGGACAGAAGCGGCAGGCTGTTCAGACCGTGAGCCTTTCAGACATCAGACACCAGATACCAGACGCCAGCCCACCAGTACACCAGCTCACTATAACAGATGGTACAGTCCGTATACCGCCCCCAGAGGGAGAAGGGTCATGGCCGCCAGCGCTGCCATGCATCCCGTCTTTTTTCCGTGGACGGAAAACCAGTCATCGGCAATGCTGTTCATTTCCTTATACTCTCTTTCCAGTCCCTGGATGATACGCCACAGCTCCCGACAGTCTTCCTCCGTCAAAGACTCCTCTTCCGTTTCCACTGCCGGCGTTTCCATTTCTTTTTCCTTTTCTTCCGCTTCCTTCCGGGCTTTTTCCTCCGCTTCCTCCATCTGGCCCTTGATGTGGGCTTTCCAGCTGCCCGGTTCTTCCTCGGCGTCAGCCTTCTTTTCTTCTTCCTCTTTTTCGGCCTCGATTTCCTTTTCTTTCTTTTCCTCTGCAAATTCGCCGCTTTCTTCCCCTTCATCCACTGCCTTCAGGAGCTCATCCTTCAGCTTCTGGATATCCTCGGTGTATTTGTGGGTGGCTGCATCCCAGAGAGTGTAATCCAGCTTTTTCTTCATGTCATACATGGTGCCGGAAGTGGCCTGCTGGAAAAGATACTGGGTATTATCCATATCCGCAAAGATTTCACCCACTTTGCCCTTATGCTTGAATTTGGATTTACCCACCTTTACGAAATACATGAACGTACCGATATGAGCCCTTAAATTACCGATGGGGCTCTCTTTTTCATGTCCCTTGTCAAAAAATCCCATGTGCCGTCTCCTTCTTTGCCGGAGAGCTGCTTCGGCAAGGAAGCCCGGTCCCCGGGAAATGTAATCTGTTCGAACAGATAAAGTTTATCTGTTATTATAAATGATTTGCTTACTAGTAGCAAAAAAAAGACTGTTTTCAAGCAGGAAATCCTACCACAGCGCTTCATATCCCTTTTCCACCATCACCAGCCCAATCCCCATGGCCTTCATCAGTTCGGAAAGGCAGGGCAGGTCCCGAAGGAAACTGTCCGTCTGGGCCTCTCCCCTTTCCAGCAGAATCCGGCTTTCTATATGGGATCCCTCGGGGAGCTTCATGTCTTTCAGCAGCTTTTCCTCATCCAGCACCACCAGATGGGTAAAGGCCCGAAGCACCGCTCCCAGAAGGGTATCGGAAGACTCCGGCGTTTCCAGTATCCGCACCAGGGATACCGCATCCTTTCCTTCACCGGACATATCATGGACCATCATGGCTGGACGACCCACCTGCTGGAAACGGCTTCCCAGGAAAACCAGATCATCCGGAAGCACCCGTCCAAAGGGCGGCAGCACCTTCTGCTTCCTCACCTGGGCCCAGAAGCCGGATTTCAGAATTTTTTCCGCCCGCGCCCCTTCTACCCGGCGGTACATGCCCCGGGGAAGGGTCATCCAGATATTCCGATGATGCAGAAGCCAGTCCCCCAGGACCTGGCAGTAGGGCTCCTCCGTATCCCAGGTAACGCCCCGACAGTTGATGTATTCCTTCTGGTACAAAGACTCCGGATGGGCACTATCTTTCTCAATGAGAGACAGGAGCTCTGCCTTCGAATACTGCCCATAGAGCGGAAGCCCCGGGTTCACAGGAGCCAGATGGATACCGTGGAACGCATAGAGCTCAGACACCCCCAGCAGCACAGAAAGCCGCTGAAGAGGCATGGAAATGGACCGCCTCTGGGAACTGCCGTACCTCTCATTGGAAGAACCCGTCACAAGCACCGCCGCCTTCAGCACAAAGGGACTCTTTCTTTCCAGGATAGACGCCAGGGTGAGCCGGTTCACCGACTCCTTCCATGACCACACCCGAAGAAGCCGGTGAAGAGGCATTTCCGCCTCTCCCTCCTGTCTCACATCATATACCGTGAGCACCCGGCCCGTCCGGTCCATGGAAGCCAGCGGAAACAGGCCCCATTCCCTCGCCTGACTGTCCTTGATATGGATGGACATATCCAGAGCCACGCCCCGGGCAAAATCCTTCTGTCCAAGAATGGATGCAATCAGCCGGCTCCCTTCCTCCGACGCTCTTCTCACTGCCGTCCTGTACATGGACCAGTTTTCATCAGTCTTCACCAGACTGTCTCCATGGGCCAGAAGCCATGACAGCACCACCTCCTCATACCGTTTTCCGGTATCGGAAGTAACCCCATCCTTTTCTATATAATCCTTCGTAAAAAGCAGATCCGGATGAAGTGCATCCTTCTCCACCATGGCAAGCAGCTCCGCTTCCCTGTAAGCCATCATAACCACCTCGTATTCTCCATCTATCTTACCACATATGGTGTATTAGTGGGCTAGTGGGCTAGTGAGCTAGTGGGATAGTGGGATAGTGGGATAGTGTGACAGTGGACTGGGGATTGGGGCTGGCCCCTCCACCAGCCCACCAGCTCACTAATACATTAGGGAAGCACTGATTAATTCATAGAGTTTGCTTTTATAAGAATTTTCATGCACTGCTTCGTCATGAGACTCCTTAAATAGCTCGCTATTCGCGTCGCCTCATTCCTTGCATTGCATAAAAATTCAAGAATAAAAGCAAACAACGATTTAATCAGCGCTTCCCTAGCCCACCGGTCCACTTTTATGTTATATTTTTCATGTACCAATATATAAAGGAAGAAGCGATACCATGGAAAAGCATTTTGATATCAACCGCGGCGGCTTCAGCATTCGGAGCCGCCTTATTGTAAATGACAATGACAAAAGCACAAGGACCTTTGACGATGTAGTCATCGTCACCCATGGCTTTGGCAGCAGCAAAGAAACGGCAGGCACCCTGCATTTCGGAGAACACCTCACATCCAAGTACAAAGGATTTGCGGTGATTGCCTTTGACTGGCCCTGCCACGGCATGGACGCCAGAAAAAAACTGACCATCGATGAATGCCTCACCTACCTTACCCTGGTCACGGAATACGCCAAAGAAGTGATGAAAGCCAAAAGAGTATATAACTACTCTTCCAGCTTCGGCGGATATCTGACACTCCGTTACCTCATCGAAAAAGGGGACCCTTTCACCAAAATCGCCCTCCGCTGCCCGGCGGTCTGCATGTATCAGTCCATGATGAGCTACCTGTCGGAAGATGACAAAAACAAACTGCGCAAAGGCAAGGAAATATCCGTAGGCTTTGAAAGGAAAATGAAGGTGGATCAGTCCTTCTTCGATTCCCTGAAAAGTTTTGACGTCATGAAACACGAATACTTCGACTTTGCTGACAGCATGCTCATTATCCACGGCACAAAGGATGAAATGATTCCCATTGAAGAATCCCGCCGCTTTGCTGAAAACAACGTCATCGAATTCATTCCCGTGGAAGGCGCCAACCACCCCTTCCAGAATCCGGACCACATGGCCCTGGCTATCCATAAGATTATCGAATTCTTTCATGGATAAGAAAGGCCGCCAAGCGCCATCAGGTTCATGGAATTTATAAGAGAAAGCAGGATACTTCGCCCGGATCCATTTCGGTCAGGCATGCAGCATATGTACCCTGATGAGCCTGGGAAAGAAGCCTGCGTTACGGGCTTACCTTTTATATCTCCACAGAAAAAGGACTTTGTACCCCTTCGGGCCAAAGTCCTTTTTCTGATTTTCATGGGATTGTATTCATTCGCAGATCCCTACTATTTACCTTCCATCACATCAGTGAAGTTCTTGATAATGACGATTGGTGTTTTCTGGTTGTCGTTGCCGAAGGGGTTGTCGATGAGGATTTTGGCAATCTTTTTCGGATCGAGGCCCTTGCTCCTGCCGAGGACAGCGGCCCGTTTCAGATCGTTTACATCGGCAATGACGGCACCGTAGGCGCCGGTGGCTTTTTTAATCTTTTCGCACACATTGTCTGTGTCGGCGGGACCGTAAACCAGGCATTTGTCGAAAGGAGGCATGGTGCCGGTTACGTCGTCGATGAGGGAAGCCTGGCGGCAGCGGGCGTAAAATACGCCGTTTTTACCGAAAATCTTAGCCACAGCCCCCAAGGCGAAGGAGAAGAGCATATTCCATTTGCCTTCTTCGTCCATGGCTGCCTGCATGCCGTAAATGCTGGCCATGGAGCCGGCGGACGGTACGAAGCGGTTCATCAGTCTTGCCTGCCAGCATACGTTCAGTTCTTCCGGACGGACGTAGCGGTTCTGGGTGATGGCTACCACCGATTCGGCGGAGCATACGATATCATGATCGGTAATCTGGTCTCCTGCATATTCCAGGATGGCATCCACAATGTTGTCATGATGGGTGAGAATTCTGGTATGGATAGGAACAAGTTTCAGTTCTGCCATTATTTTCTCACCTCCGTAGTATATTCATAGAGAGCATTCTGCAGCTCTTCCCTGGTAATTACAACTCTTGTCTTGGCATAGTAGTAGTCGCTTCTTGCTACGACCTGATAAATGATATCCATGCCGAATTCCGGGAAAGTTTCCAGGTCCTGGAGGATGCTCTGGCCTTTGCCGTCGATGTCCAGGGTGATGAGGAATTTCTTTTCCTTTCCGGGATCCAGGATGAAGGCCTGCCAGTAGTCGTCATGCCTTGGCACGTCAAAATCGGTCAGGTGCCCCGTAACTCTGGCCTTGTCATACTGTTCAAAGGGAATGTAAATGCGGACGAAGGCATCCATAATGGTGCCCAGCTGCTTTCCCACATTTTTGATGGGGATGGTGAAGGACAGGCGCACATGACGCATATCCATGGACTCCACCTTCAGGGGCGTCCGTTTCGATTTCTGCATGCGAAGGACGCAGTCTCCCTTAATGACAGCCACCGCCCAGTAGGCAATGAAGCCGAGGCAGATGATAAGGACGATCACTGCCGCAATTTTAACAAGCAACAACATTCTTTACTCACTCTCCTACAAGATTTGTTTTTTCCACAGCTGCCGGGCCGAAAAGCCGTTTCACCAGAGGCTCTGCATGGGCAAGGCCGTCGGTGAAATAGAAATCATCCCTGCCTTTCCCTTCTGCCAGCCTGTCCTCTCTCTGAAGGATGGCCATTCCCGCTTCCACCGTAGGCAGGGCCGGGTCAATGAAAGGAACCTTCGGAAAGACTCTGGCAAAAGCAGATGGCGCCAGAGGATAATGGGTGCAGGCCCAGTAGCCGGCATCTATACCTAATGCATGATACTCCTTTGCCGCCTTCTGCACAAGGGCAGAAATGAAATTTTCATCTTTTCCCTGCTCAATGGCAGCCGCCACACCGTCGCAGGGCACCTCTACCCATTCCACTTCAGGGAATTTCTTTTCCACATATTTCTTGTGGGCATGGGTTCTGATGGAGGCAGGCGTCGCAAAAATGCCCGCCTTTTTCGTGCCTTCCGGCAGGGTGATGTCAAGGCTCATCTTCACCACCGGCACCGGCCCTTCCAGAAAGGAAGGATACACGTTGAAAGAAATGGTGTTGCAGGCAATGATGATCATTTTTACGTTCTTTTTGATAAGGAAATCTTTGATTTCCCCGGCAAAGCGGGCGATTTCATCTCTTGTCCTTTCGCCGTAGGGATTGCGGAGGCTGTCTCCCAGAAAGATTATACTTTCTTTGGGATATTTCTCATGCAGCACCCGGGCCACCGTGAGGCCCCCTACGCCGGAATCCATAATACCAATCGGTCTGTTGTCCATTATTCTCTATCCCCTTTGGAAAGATCAATGAGGGCTGTCAGTTTTTCCTTCGGCAGCCGCACAATCCGGCCTGTATGCATGTCCGTATAGGTATTCACCGTGTGGCCCGTGGTAAGCAGGGCGCCGGACTTTTCAGAAACCACTTCGTATTCGAAAACAAGTCTGGCCCGATCTACCTTGCGAAGATAGGTCTTAATCAGGAGCACTTCGTCATACCGGGCGCTCTGGTGGTACTTGACGTCCACTTCCACAATGGGAAATACGATGCCTTCGTCCATGAGCTCTGTGAGGTCCAGCTTTCCTTCCCGCAGGTACTCCACCCGGGCTTCTTCAAAATAGCGCAGGTAGTTGGCATGGTGCACCACCTGCATACCGTCGGTTTCATAAAATTTAATTCTTCTCTTATATATGAACATAATAAATAACCTCCATCGCTTTGGCATGTCAGAACGGCCTGATGCAAAGGCTGCTTTTCCCGGATGTTTATGTTCTATCGGAAAAGGGACCAGTAAAGCTCTCTTTGAAATCCCGCAGCCCCGGGGCATAAAAGTTCCTGTAAAGCCAGATAAGAGCAGGCTCATGAATGACTCAGCGCTTTTTTCATTATACCACAGAAACGGCCCCTTTTATGTCATGAAAAAAGCGGCCCTGCGCCGGCAGTGCCGCTTTTCCCTTATTTCCCGTAGGTGTCCCATTCCATTTCCATGAGCCGCCAGTTCTGGGTGGCGGAATGTTTCTGGAGCTGGAGGATATCCTTCTCCTGTTCCCTGTTTTCAGAAAGGGCCGTTTCCGCTTCCCAGCGGATATCATTCAGCTGGTCATCGTAGGAGGAAGATTCTATGTTCATCATCCGTTCCTGAAGATCCGTAATCAGGAACTGCTGGTACACCACCATGGCCAGAAGAACGGCCATGATGAGGTAGAAGGGGCGATTTCTCTCCCAATCCAGTTTTTCTTTCCACTGTTTCACGGCAGTTCTTATTTCCTCATCTCATCGTCCAGCTTCTTGTCATCATTCAGCATGGTGAGATGATCTTTGGTAAATTCGATCCACAGGCGGGCTGCTCTGGAGAGGAACCGTCCCTTCTTCCAGATAGCGTAGAGGTGATGGGTCATTCTGGGTTCTGTCATCACCCTGGTCACCACCCGGCTGTCTTCGCTGTTGGCGGGGCAGAGGCGGGAAGGCAGGATGGCTACGCCCAGGCCGCTGGCTACGGTCTGCAGCATCAGTTCCCGCTGGCTTGTTTCAAAGACCACCTTTGGGGTGAAGCCGATCTTCTTGCAGTTGGTCAGAATATCATCGTGAAGGTTGAAATCGTCCCGGTACAGCACCAGAGGATAGTCCGCCAGAAGTTTCATGGGAACCTCCCTGTTTTCTTCCAGAGGATACCCTTTCGGCATAACCACGCACATTTCATCTTCCGACAGGAAGAAGGATTCGAAATCCTTATTCGGAATGGTGCAGATAATGCCTACATCAATAATGCCTTCCTGCACAGAGGATTCAATGACTTTGGAGCCGTGTTCATAAAGTTTGATGGCAATCTGGGGATAGGTGCGCTTGAATTCACCTAAGAGCTTGGCAAATACATGGGCATCCGTAATGGGAGGCAGACCGATTTCAATGGTATCCTGCTTCAGGTTGAATTCGTTTTCAAAATCCGATTTCAAATGTTCAAAAACGAAGAGGCACCGTTTGGCATAATTGTAGAAAATGGTGCCCGGTGCTGTGATTTCCACAGTCTTGGCATTCCGGATGAAGAGGGTGACACCCAGCTCTTCTTCCAAAGACTTAATCATACGGCTGATGGCAGACTGGGAAATGTGGAGATTTCTGGCAGCCTTGCTGAAACTTTTCTGCTCTGCCACTTCCATGAAATATTTCAGATGACGATAATCCATTCTTCTTTCCTCCTGTCCATTGGTTTTGACAGAAAGGCGATTTCTGTCATGAATTTCCGGGAATCATTCATAAAATCCTGTTTCGCAGAAATGAGAATTCTGTCAACGAATCCGCTTCCCTTGTGAAAAGATTAACTTTATCCTATAATAGTGATGTGTCTATCAGGGCGCAGCCTGCATGTACAGTGCTTCTTGATTTGTATAGAACGAAGTCCGGACATCTATGCATATTTATCATAGAACTATTGTACATAATTTCCAGGCATCTTGCAAGAGAACGTGATGAAAAAGGAATGTCCCTTCCGGATTTCTGCCTTACCTGCTCTGGCAGCAGGAGCCTTCCTTCTTCCATATCCTGCAGGTATTTTCAAAGAAAAGCAGAGCGTCTGTTTTTCGCAAAAAGGAGTTGTTGATTCTGTGAGAAAAGTAAAAACAATGGATGGGAATACAGCCGCAGCGTATATTTCATACGCTTTCACTGAAGTAGCTGCTATTTACCCGATTACCCCTTCCTCCCCCATGGCGGAATCGGTAGATGAATGGGCCGCCCACGGAAAGAAGAACATTTTCGGCGATACGGTTCACGTTGTGGAAATGCAGGCCGAAGGCGGCGCTGCCGGCGCTTTTCACGGCTCTCTCCAGAGCGGTGCTCTGACCACCACCTATACCGCATCCCAGGGCATGCTCCTCATGATTCCGAACATGTATAAAGTAGCAGGGGAACTGCTGCCGGGCGTATTCCACATCGCTGCCCGTGCACTGGCCAACCATGCTCTCTCCATTTTCGGCGATCACCAGGACGTCATGAGTGCCCGTGCCACCGGATGCGCCATGCTGGCAGAAGCCAATGCCCAGGAAATCATGGACCTGGCCGGCATTGCCCATCTGGCTGCCATCAAAGGACGGGTACCTTTCATCAACTTCTTCGACGGCTTCCGTACAAGCCATGAAATCCAGAAGGTGGAAGTCCTGGACTATGATGAACTGGCTCCTCTCATTGACCAGAAGGCTCTGGCCGAATTCCGTGCCCGTGCCCTCAATCCGGACCATCCGGTCATCCGCGGCACTGCAGAAAACCCGGATGTCTACTTCCAGCACTGCGAAGCAGCCAACCCCTTCTACAATGCACTGCCTGACATTGTCCAGGACTACATGGACAAAATCAGCAAACTCACCGGCAGAAGCTACCACCTCTTCGACTACTACGGTGCTCCTGATGCTGACCGCATCGTCATCGCCATCGGCTCTGTCACCGATATCTGCAAAGATGTCACCGATGCCCTGAATGCTCACGGTGAAAAGGTAGGCGTCCTCAATGTCCATCTCTATCGCCCCTTCTCTGTCAAACATTTCCTCTCCCAGATTCCGGAAACCGTGAAGAAAATCGCTGTTCTTGACCGTACCCGTGAACCCGGTGCCATCGGCGAACCGCTCTATCTGGATGTGGTTTCCGCCATCGCTTCTTCCGGCCGTTCCATCAAAGTATGCGGCGGACGCTACGGCCTTGGTTCCAAGGACGTGATTCCGGAAGATATTATGGCCGTCTATGAACACCTGAAAGAAGAAACACCGCGCCATAACTTCACCCTGTCCATCAACGACGACGTAACCGGCCTTTCCCTTGCGCCGGTGCCGGTACCGGAAATGCCGGGGAAACTCGTTTCCTGCAAATTCTGGGGCTTTGGCAGTGACGGCACCGTAGGCGCCAACAAGAGCGCCATCAAAATCATTGGCGACCACACAAACCTCTATGCCCAGGGCTACTTCGCCTATGACTCCAAGAAATCCGGCGGCGTCACCATTTCCCACCTCCGCTTCGGCGAAGACCCCATCAGGAAACCATACCTTATCCGCAAGGCTGACTACATTGCCTGCCACCGCCCGTCCTACATTTATAAATACGACCTTCTCCGCGGCTTCAAGCCCGGCGGCATTTTCCTTCTGAACTCCCCCTGGAGAAAAGAAGACCTGGAACGGGTACTGCCCGCTGCCATGAAGCGGAAACTGGCTGCCCTCCACGCCAGATTCTACATTATCGATGCCTTTGAAATCGCCAAGAAAATCGGTCTCGGCGGTCGTATCAACATGATCATGCAGGCTGCTTTCTTCCACCTCACCCACATCATTCCCGACGAAGATGCAGTGAAATACCTGAAGGAATCCAATGAAAAATCCTACGGCAGAAAAGGCCAGAACGTGGTAGACATGAACAATGCTGCCGTAGATGCAGGCATGACAGGCATGGAAGAAGTGGAAGTACCGGCTTCCTGGGAACATGCCATCACCGGCGGCTCCATTGCCAGAGTGGCCCGTCCTGATTTCGTCAAGAATGTGTGCGACGTCATGAACCGCCAGGAAGGGGACGATCTCCCTGTTTCCACCTGGAAAGGTCTGGAAGACGGCACATTCCCCTCGGGCACTTCCAAGTACGAACGCCCTGCCGCTGCCATCAATATTCCTGAATGGATTCCGGAAAACTGTATCGAATGCAACCAGTGCTCCGTGGTATGCCCCCATGCCACCATCCGTCCGGTTCTGGTAACGGAAGAAGAAGCAGAAAAAGCACCGGAAGGATTCATTGTGAAGGAATTCAGAGGCCCCGTAAAAGGCCTGAAATTCCGCATCATCATCGATCCGGAAGACTGCTATGGCTGCGGCATCTGCGCCAACACCTGCCCGGCTCCCAAGAAGGCTCTCGTCATGAAGCCTGCGGAAACCCAGCTGTCCAAGCAGAACCTCTGGGACTACGCCATGAAGCTGCCGGCCCGCAAGAACCCGCTGGGTAAAGGCAACCTCCGGAGCGCCCAGTTCGAACCGACCTACTTCGAATTCTCCGGCGCCTGCGCAGGCTGCGGCGAAACACCCTACATCAACATGGTAACCCGCCTCTTCGGCGACCGCATGATGATTGCCAATGCCACCGGCTGTTCCTCCATTTACGGAGCCAGCTCCCCCTCCATGCCTTACACAAAGAATGCCAAAGGCCAGGGACCGGCATGGGCCAACTCCCTCTTTGAAGATAACGCAGAATACGGCCTGGGCATGCATCTGGGCGAAGCCAAACTTCGGGACCGCCTCACCGGCAAACTGAAGGAAGCTCTCCCATCTGCCGATGAAACCGTAAAGAGTGCCATCGAAGAATGGCTGGACAAGAAGGACGTCGGAAACGGCACCAGAGACAGAGCGGACAAACTGGAAGAAGCCCTCACCGCAGAAGTGGCCGCTCATCCGGAATACAAAGAACTTCTGGACCTGAAAGACCACTTCGTCAAGAAATCCCAGTGGATCTTCGGCGGCGACGGCTGGGCCTATGATATCGGCTTCGGCGGTCTGGACCAGGTACTGGCTTCCGGCGAAGACGTGAACGTCCTCGTACTGGATACCGAAGTGTACTCCAATACCGGCGGACAGTCCAGTAAATCCACCCCCGCTGCTGCCATTGCCAAATTTGCAGCTTCCGGCAAGAAGACCAAAAAGAAAGACCTGGGCATGATCGCCGTTTCCTACGGCTACATCTACGTAGCCCAGATCGCCCTGGGTGCTGATATGAACCAGGCCTTCAAAGCCATCAGCGAAGCAGAAGCCTACCCGGGACCGTCCCTCATTATCGCCTATGCGCCCTGCATTAACCACGGTTTGAAAGCAGGCATGGGCAAATCTTCGGAAGAAGAAAAGAGAGCGGTGGAATGCGGTTACTGGTGCAACTGGCGCTACAACCCCACCCTTTTGGAACAGGGAAAGAACCCCTTCCATCTGGACAGCAGGGAACCGAAAGGAAACTTCCGGGACTACCTCATGGGCGAAGTCCGTTTCGCATCCCTTGCCAAACTCTTCCCTGACAAAGCAGAAGAACTCTTCGAAAAGACAGAAAGAGACGCAAAACAGCGCCGCGAAAACTACGTCCGTATCCAGAAATCCTACGATATGGAGCTGGCTGCGAAGGCAGAAAAGAAATAATCGTTCCTTAAGGGTATAACAAAAAGGACTGTGAGCAATCACAGTCCTTTTTATTACAGAAAAATGGCCGCACTGCCAATTTCAGTTTATCGAGCTGTTAGGGCGATGCTTACGGATAGAGTATTCGTGCGGAGGCTTCTAGCTGCTAGCAGCTAGAAGCTCCATGCGAATGGCTCTACCCATCTGCACCTCTCCAACAGCTCGACAAACCGCAATTTGACGGTATAGTCAATATTCCAATCCCATTACCATCCCATTATCGCGTTTCTCTGCGTTGTAACCTTATCCACCGGTATAGAGAAATCTGGCCCGAAAAGTTCATGGGTCAGGAATTCCGGCTCCACTGTATCCACGATCCGCTTCGCCGCATCTGTCGTAAAGGGCCGGTGCTGGTCGATGCTGATGATATGGTGGCCGATGATTTCCGGCGTAATCTCTGCTGGTGGCGGGCCTACATGGGTCCGCTGGTAATTGCCGGAAATGGAGCAGGACAGGTGGATGCCTTTGATAAGGTCCTTCATACTGCCCAGCCGGTTCACGATGCTGCAGACATAATCCGCCCCATCCGTTTCCGTCCGGATACCCCAATTTGTATTCATAAGGTGCCCCGTATCCAGCATGATACCTACATTCTTTCCCGGAAGACAGCTGAAGAAATAGTCCACATCCTCCGGTTCCAACGTATAGAGTCCCGGCCAGAATATGTTTTCAAAGAGTACCTGTACTGTCTGCGGCACTTCATCCGCCACGGCGCTGTATACTTCCGCCGCCGCTTTCAACACTTCCCGGCTGCTGTAGCGGAAACGGCGTGTCCAGATTTCCTCCACACTGCAGTCTGCCACATGCCACACAAGGTACGCCGGTTTTTCCGCCAGGGCTGCCCGGATATTGTTCCGGATCCGCCGCTCCCAGGCTTCCACCGTGGTACCGCCGAAATAATCGACAAGGGACTTCTCCGTAGGGAAATCCTTCTTATATAAATCGCTCCGCCCCAGATAAAAATTCATCCAGTCCGGCCAATAGGCCAGATGGCATCCAACGGTAAGAGAAGGCACCGGATGCTTTGCCGGTTCCTCCCCATACACCAGATTTTCAATGCCGTCAAGATGGAGGTCTGTTATTATTTTTCTTATATCCTCTTCCCTGTCCTGCGGCATCATGTAATGACTCACTGACTGTTTCAATATGCATCCCCTCCGACGGTCATTTATTTTTTATCCTCCTTTGGAATGCTTGCGTTGTACACATCCACCACGTGCTGCGCTTTCTGTACCGCCTCATTTCTCTTGTTAATGATATCATTGGCATCATTGGTGGCTCCGTCGATATACTTCTGCGCTGCCCTGATATACTCATTCACCGCATCCGCATATTTCTTGAAATTTTCATAATCCTTCACCCCGCCTGCCGGAGGCTGCGGCTCTGCCGGAAGCACTCCATCCACCGCAGGATAGGGCGTAGAAACATTGGTAGCCGCCGGATCCGCCTGGGGCGCCGCCGTTTCCTCCGCCCAGGCAGGAGATGCTCCCACCACCAGGGCCGCCACAAGAAGGGCCATGCACCATTTCTTCATAAAACCACTCCTTTCCAATGATAAAGGTCAGACTGACCATCCTCTAAAACCACATAAAAAAGCACGGAAAATGGATACAAAAAGCCCACAAGCCCAATCATCCAATCCTTGCCATGCGAATGTATTGATTTATATAGAAACATCCGGCACTCTGACTCAGTTCCCTGCTTCCCGACGCCCTTGTGAAGGGACTGCCATCGGAAAACTCCCCATACAGTTGCAGCACAGCTCCGGCCTCCCACCGGATTCCCCGAAATGTTTCTGTTACACCTATTATACTTCACGGCACGGCGGCCATACAAGAAATGATAAATCCGTAATCCGGCCCCCCACCGGGGTGGCAGCAAGATTCTTGGCTCCCCCTTCGGGGGAGCTGGCGCCGAAAGCGACTGAGGGGGTGCATTTGCCACGAAGTGGCTGGGAATCCCGGTGGCTTCGCCACCGAAAATACACCCCCTTGCCCGCTAACGCGGGACTTCCCCCGGAGGGGGAAGCGAGATATTCTCGGCTTCCCCTTCGGGGGAGCTGGCGCCAAAGGCGACTGAGGGGGTGCATTCGCCAAGAAGTGGCTGGGAATCCCGGTGGCTTCGCCACCGAAATACGCCCCTTTGCCACCTGACGGTGGCACTTCCCCCGGAGGGGAAGCGAGATATTCTCGGCTCCCCCTTCAGTTATGCAGGGAGAATGTGAAGGGAATCGTAATATGACAGGGGGCCGGCTGGCCATAGCGGTCCAGGGCCGGAGTGAAGCGCCATTGATAAGCCGCTGCCACGGCGGCACTGTCCAGTGCCCCGTTTCCAGAAGACTGGGCCACCGAAGCGCCCACCACATTTCCTGCCGCATCTACGGAGAACGTCACATAAGTGACCCCCTCTACTTCCGCATTTCTGGCTGAAGGCGGATAGGATGGTTTGGCAGAAGAGAGCACCGTAGGTGCCGTCACCGGCACGCCGGCCCCTTCCCCAGCACCGCTCCCGCTGCCCTCTCCGGAGCCGCTGCCGCTTCCGGAACCATCTCCGCTTCCGCTTCCACTGCCGCTTCCTTCACCGGAACCGGTACCGGAACCGACGCCCGTACCTTCGCCGCTCCCTTCACCGCCGCCTGAGCCGGTACCGGATCCGGCCCCCTGGCTGCTATCGGAAGAAGAATTTCCGGTACTATTGGAATCCGACGGTTCTGCCGGAGTTTGTTCCTGCTTTGTTTCCGAATTTGTTTCTTCCTGGACTTTTTCCTTTTGTTCTTCCTTTTCTTCCTGGGGCTCCTGGATGGTATTTTCTACTTTTTCCACGATATCATCCATATCCTGCAGAATTTTGGGTTTGGACGAGGCTTCTCCGGTTTTGGCGCCATATCCCCCTCCGCCGCCTCCTCCCCCTCCGGCGTCCACTGTGATTTCAATGACCTCCGGCGGCAGCTTCTTCATGGATTCCCAGCCTGCATACCCTATGGCTATGGCTGCCAGAATATGGACCGCCAATGCGCAGGACACAGCCTTCGTGAGTCTCTCATTTCGCCTGTTCATGGTCATCACCTGCATTCGTGGCCAGACCAAAACGGGTGACTCCGGCTCCCTTCAGGCGGTCAAGCAGAGTGATCACCGTTTTATAGGAAGCATCATCCTCCGCACGGATAATGACGGAGAATGATGCATCCTTCCTGCTCTGGATAGCCGCATTGGTGACCAGGGTATCCATGTCCATAGGCTTATCATCGAGATACAGGGAGCCATCCTTCTTCACCGTCACGGAGAAGCCGCTTTTACTGACGGACTCCGAGTTCTCCGCCACAGGAAGCCGGACCGGGATCGTACGGATATCACTCATATACATGGTGCTCACAATGAAGAAAACCAGACAGAGGAACATCATATCGATCATCGGGCTCAGCATGAGCTTCGGTTCCTCATCATGGGTGCGATATCTTCTTCTCTTCATGGCAGGCCTCCTCAGTGCTTTTCCTGTTCCGCTTCTGCCTCATCAATCATGGCCCCCGCCATTTCATCCATGTCAAGGGTAGCCCCTTTGATGCGGTCCGACAGATAGGCCTGGATGCACATGCCCACGATGGCAATGCAGAGGCCAAACACAGTGGTAATCAGCGCTTCCCCAATGCCCGCTGTCACGCCAATAGGGTTCTGCACCCTTTCATTCAACGCATTAAAAGATGACATCATGCCGGTAATGGTTCCCAGAAGGCCAAGCATCGGCGAAAGTCCGATGACCACGGAGAGGAAATTCATATACCGATGGAGTTCATTGACCGCTCGGTCCACCCGCGCATAGACCACAGAATCAAAGCGGCCCCCGAGAGAGACCCGCTGGGGCAGCATGATCCTGGCGATTTCGGCCGCCTTTCCCTTTGACTTTTCCGCCAGCGCCGCCGCTTCTTCCACCTGGGACTCATTCATGAGCTGGCAGAATGTGAGGATGAACTTCGTATTCGATATGGCATCCTTATAGTAAAGATATCGTTCCACACCGATAATGATGACCACAAAGGAGCAGGCCAGAAGCGGCCACATGCAGACCCCGCCCCGCTGGAAATAATCGACTGCTGCTGAAAATATGCCCATATCATGCGCCTCCATCATGAAAAAAGCGCGGTCGAAAGAATGCAAAGACCTGCCAAAGCAAAATCTTTTCCCATCCAATTCGTACCGCGCGAATATACAGACTGTGAAAACATCCGGCACTCTGACTCAGTTCCCTGCTCTCTGATGCTCCTGTGAAGAGACTGCCACCAGATTGCTCCCCATACAGTTGCAGGACAGTTCCGGCTTCCCACCGAATTCCCCGAGATGTTTCCTTCCTATGTATTTACTGTAGTATAAACTGTATGAACGTCATACAGTCAAATGAAATTATTATAATCTGTCTCCCGAGGAGCCGAGGCCTCCTGCCTCCTCCGGGGGAGCCAGGAATCTTGCTGCCTCTTCGGAGGAAGTGTCACCGTCAGGTGACAAAGGGGAAGTATTTTGGTGGCACCAGCCACTGGATTTCCGCTACTGCGTGGCAAATGCACTCCCTCATGGCTGGATATAAAAGGAAGGCGCTTTTATGGGCAGGCTAAGTGTGCAGGTCCTGCATAGGACCTGCAAGCCAGCCGCAAGTTGGCGTCTTTACTGCACAATAAGACGCCTTCCTTTTGTCAGCTGGCCGATCAACTTATCCAGCCTTGAGCACTCTATGCAGAGTGCTCACCTTCGGCAGCTCCCCCGGAGGGAGATCCAAGGAAATCTTGCTGCCCCCTTCGGGGTGGCAGCGAACGCATTTTGAAGGAGCGCCAGCGACGCGCAAAATGCAGTGAGTCGCTTCCCTTTAGGGTAAGTCACGCAAAGCGGGCAAGGGGGTGTATTTATTGTGGCAGAGACACCGGGATCTCCGCTGCTTGAAGTGGTAAACTAAAATTGGACACAGAGGGGGTAATTTTT
>UMDT01045943.1_pt1 | contig 53996 bp, 50 predicted proteins | sample 1964561 | NCBI WGS metagenome assembly UMDT01 (sample SAMEA4836001, study PRJEB28245) | human gut metagenome | biome: gut microbiome; material: fecal sample | place: Denmark | collected 2008
AGCATGAAAAACCCGAAAAATAAAAGTTTTTTAGAAAATTTTTATCAACGAGAAAAACACTCAGAAGAAATAAGCATATAAAAATAAGGAGGAAAATAACATGAAAGAATTAAATAAATGGGTAGATGTCAGAAAAAAACAAGTAAGAGAAGTAACAGATATGGATATTACAATAAAAAAATTACAAGATAAAAATACATATATAACATTAAAAGAAGTAAAAGCAGTAGAACAACCATATAATGTATATATAAATGGAGAACGAGTAAAAAAATTAGACAAAGGCTTTACAATAATAGAATATACACCACTTGACAAAAAATATAATGTACGAATACATTTAAATGAAAAAAAAGAAATACTAGAATATTATTTTGACATAATAGCAGAAAACAAAATAAAAGATGGAATACCATATTATAATGATTTATATCTAGATGTAGTATATTTTCAACCAGCAGCAACAAAAGAAGGAACATATATACAACTAGCAGATTGCAACGAATTAGAGCAAGCACTAAAAGACAATATTATAGACCAAGAGCAATTTGATATGGCATATAGAGAAGCGGAAAATTTAATGAAAGAAATAAAAGAAAAGAAAAATTGGTATGTCAACAGAGGATTAAAAGATTATTGGGAGATAAAAAAAGTGGCACAATAAGCAAAAATGAGAATAAAATAATTGACAAAGTCAAAAAAACGTGATAAAATAGCACTGTTCAAGAAAAGTGCTATTTTTTTGAATCTCTACTCACAAAGCCAAAAAGTGGGTTAAAAATCCAAAGGGAGGTGAAATCAATGAATAAATACGAAAGTGTTATCATTGTAAATCCAAATTTAGATGAAGCAGGAGTAAAAGCTTTAGAAGATAAATTTACAGGATTAATCAATGAAAATGGAAAAGTAGAATCAATCGACAAAATGGGAAAAAGAAAATTAGCTTATGAAATCAAAAAACAACAAGAAGGAATATACGAAATAATCAATTTTGAATCAAATCCAGAAGCTATAGCAGAATTAGAAAGAATCTACAGAATAACAGATGATATAATGAAATATATCATAGTAAGAAAAGACCAATAGTCAAAAAACATTAAATAAAGAAAAGGGACCTTTATTTAAAGCAAAGAAAGGTGATAAGAAAATGAACAAAGTAATATTAATGGGAAGATTAACAAGAGACCCAGAAGTGAGATACACACAAACAAACAACACACTAGTAGCATCTTTTAGTTTAGCAGTAAACAGAAGATTTGCAAGACAAGGAGAAGAAAGACAAGCAGATTTTATAAATATTGTAGCATGGAGCAAACTAGGAGAATTTTGCAGTAAATACTTTAAAAAAGGTCAACAAGTAGGAATCATCGGAAGAATTCAAACAAGAACATGGGATGATGACCAAGGAGTAAAACATTATGTAACAGAAGTAGTTGCAGAAGAAGCATATTTTGCAGAAAGTAGAAGAGACGGAAACGGAGACTCTGGAACATTTGAAAATACTTTTGGAGCAACAGCACCAGGAAATATGGGTTCAATGGGTTCAGATTTTGAAGTAACATCTTCAACAGATGATTTACCATTCTAGTACTGAAAGGGGGAAATATAAAATGGCAGACAAAAAACAAAATAGAAGAAACAACAAAAATTATGATGATGATTATAATCCAAGATTCAGAAAACAAAGAAAAAAGGTATGTGTATTATGCAGTGACAAAAACTTTGAATTAGACTACAAAAATGCAGACCAATTAAAGAAATTTGTTAATGATAAAGGAAAAATATTACCAAGAAGAACAACAGGTGCATGCAGCAAACATCAAAGAGATATAACAACAGCAGTAAAAAGAGCAAGACATATAGCAATACTACCATATGCACAAAACTAATTAATGACAATAAAAAGCGTTGGATTTCCAACGTTTTTAAAAACCAAAAAAGACATGAAAGACTAAAAAGTCAATCATGTCTTTTTTGGTTAAATACTGAACAAAGCAAATTGCTTATTCAGCTCATCAAGTAACTTTTGTTCAATAGGTTCATAAACGTGAATTACCAAAGATTGGCCATGTCGTTCATCACTCTTTGGAATAACTGACAATGATGAAAAAATCGGCATATCTCTAGAGCAACAAATGTTGTATTTCGACAACATATAAATGTTCTTCTTAGGAAAACTGCCTTTTTCCAGCCCAAGCTGTAGAGAAAGAGATGGTCTATCCAAATCATTAAACATAAATGAGATGGAAAAATGATTGTCACTACTAATGCTTATATGAGAACGAACACCTGTAATAAGCATAGCATTAATAATACACGAAAAAGCTTCCAATTCATCAAACGGTTTTCTCAAATTCAATTTGAAATCAAATAGAGAAAATGAATTCCCATAACTTACAGATGGAAAACTATAAAGTTTGCACTTGTTATCTGGCAAATCATTGTATGATTCACAGATATATACAGTAATAAAACTACCAGAATAGTCTGTTTCAAAAAACAAAATCGATTTTGAGAATTGAATCTCAGAAACCAGTCCTTCGATTTCAAAATCAACATCTTCAACATCTCTATTTACTGTGATAGAAGGATATTTCCTGCCTCTGTAAATTTCAATAGTAATGAATTCGGTACCATCATCAGCCTTTCTTAAAAATAATTTTGCCGAGTTACCCTGGCCAGAAATCATCATTTTGTTAAACAAATAACAAATTGACTCTAACTCTGGAAAAAGGGTCCGCAGATTAAAAGTTACTTCTTGTCTCATAAAGAGATCCTCCTTATAAATAAATATTTTCCCATTTGGGATTACATATAGTATAACATAATTAACATAAATATACAACACACAAATACTTAGAAAAACAATAAAAGTTGCAAAAAGATATAAAATATAGTAAAATATTAAAGAAAAAGCAACCAAAAAAGTAAAAAATTTTCAGAAAGGAAAATAAAAAATGAAAGAAATAGAAGAATTAACAAAAAAAGTAGAAAAAGAAATAGAACCAGAATTTAAAAAAATAGAAGAAATATGTAAAAAAAATAGTATAAAAGTAATAGAAGCATTCCAAAAATGCAATTTACAAGAAATGCACTTGCAAACCTCAACAGGATATGGAATAGATGAACCAGGAAGAAACAAAATAGAAGAAATATATGCACAAATATTTAAAGCAGAGGACAGCTTAGTAAGAGCACAATTCATATCAGGAACACATGCACTAGCAATAACATTATCAGCATTATTAAGACCAAATGACACAATGATAAGTATAACAGGAGCACCATATGACACATTACAAACAGTAATAGGATTAGGAGAAAATCCAAGCAAAAGTTCACTAAAATCATATGGAGTAAAGTATGAACAAATTGAATTAATAAACAATGAATTTAATGAAAAAGAAATACAAGAAAGACTAAGCAAAAAAGATGTAAAATTAATAGAAATACAAAGATCAAGAGGATATTCAACAAGAAAAAGTTTAAACATAGAAAAAATAGAAAAAATAATAGCAAAAATAAGAGAAGTAAACAAAGAAGCAATAATAATGGTAGATAACTGCTATGGGGAATTTGTAGAAGAAAAAGAACCAATAGAAGTAGGAGCAGATATAGTAGTAGGGTCATTGATGAAAAACCTAGGAGCAGGAATAGCCACAAGTGGAGCATATATAGTAGGAAAAAAAGAATTAGTAGAAATGTGTGCAGAAAGACTAACAGCCCCAGGAATAGGAAAAGAAATAGGGCCATCATTAAACCAAAATACAAGCTTATTAAAAGGACTATTTTTTGCACCACAAGTTGTAGCAAGCAGTTTAAAAACAGCAGTATTTGCAAGTAAAATATTAGAAGAATTAGGATATAATGTAGAGCCAAAATACAATGAAAAAAGAGCAGATATAGTACAAACAATCCATTTAGGAAGCAAAGAAAAATTAATAAAATTTTGCCAAGGAATACAAAAAGGCTCACCAATAGACAGTAATGTAATACCAGAACCAGGAGACATGGGAGGATATGAAGATAAAGTAATAATGGCAGCAGGAACATTCACTGAAGGTTCAACAATAGAATTAAGTTGTGATGGACCAATACGAGAACCATATATAGCATATATGCAAGGAGGATTAACATATGAATATGGAAAATATGGAATCCTAAAAGCAATAGAAGAAATGCAAAAGAAATAAACTATAAAATCAAAATAAAAAACAAATACAAGTAAAAAGCAAAAAATAAAAAGTAAAAGGAATGATAAAAGTTGAAAACAATAATTATAGGAGGAGGCCCTGCAGGAATGATGGCTGCAATAAGTGCCGCAGAGAATGAAAATCCAAAAGATGAAGTTGTAATTATAGAAAAAAACAATATGTTAGGAAAAAAATTACTAATAACAGGAAAAGGAAGATGTAATATAACATCATCACTAGAAATAGAAGAATTCATAAAAAACACACCAGGAAATGGAATGTTTTTATATAGCAGTTTTCAACAATTTAACAATAAAGACATAATAAGATTTTTGCAAAAAGAAGGATTAGAAGTAAAAGAAGAAAGAGGAAACAGAATATTTCCAACAACAGACAAATCAGTAGATGTATTAAACTGTTTCATAAAAAAATTAAAAGAATTAAAAGTAAAAATATATCTAAATGAAAATGTAAAACAAATAATAACAAAACAAATAGGAGAAGAACAAAAAGCAGTAGGAGTAAAAACAGAAAAAAGAACAATAGAAGCAGATAAAATAATATTAGCGACAGGAGGAAAAAGTTATCCATTAACAGGCTCAACAGGAGAAGGATATAAAATGGCCGAAGAAATAGGACACACAGTAACAGAAATAAAGCCATCATTAGTACCATTAGAAACATATGAAGTAGAAAAAGAATTACAAGGACTATCATTAAAAAATGTAAAAATTCAATTAATAGATACATCAAAAAAACATATAATATATGAAGATTTTGGAGAAATGCTATTCACACATTTTGGAGTATCAGGACCAATAATCTTAAGCAGTTCAGCACATTTAGTAAGATATAAAAATATAAACGAGTTATTTAAACAAAGAAAAATAATATTAAAAATAGATTTAAAACCAGCCTTAACAGTAGAAAAACTAAATGACAGAATATTAAGAGATTTTGAAGAAGAAAAGAACAAACAATTTAAAAACAGTTTAAATAAATTACTGCCGCAAAAAATGATAAACACAGTAATAAAAATGAGTGAAATAAATCCACAAAAACAAGTAAACACAATAACAAAACAAGAAAGAATGAAATTAATAGAAGTCTTAAAAGGACTAAAACTAGAAATAAAAAAATTTAGACCAATAGAAGAAGCAATAATAACAAGTGGAGGAATAAAAATAAAAGAAATAAATCCAAAAACAATGGAATCAAAAAAAGTAAAAGGACTATATTTTGCAGGAGAAATAATAGATGTAGACAGTTATACAGGAGGATTTAATTTACAAATAGCATATTCAACAGGATATGTAGCAGGAAAAAATCAGACATAAAGAAAAAAGTAAAATTATAGGAGGATAAATGGAAAATTTTATCACAATAAAAGAAAATGTAACAGCAGAAATTACTGAAAAAAAATCAAAATTTATAGCAAATCTAATAAAAGTAAAGAACAAAGAAGAAGCAGAAAACGAAATAAATAAAATAAAAAAAGCATATCATGATGCAAGACATAATTGTATAGCATATAGAGTAATAGAAGAAGATAGAATTTTAGAAAAATCAAGTGATGATGGAGAGCCATCTGGAACAGCAGGTGGACCAATGTTAAACATATTGCAAAAAAGCAATTTGTGCAATGTAATAGTTGTAGTAACAAGATATTTTGGAGGAATATTATTAGGAACAGGAGGCTTAGTAAGAGCATATTCAGAAGCAACACAAAAATCAATAGAAAAATCAGAAAAAATAGAAATGATTTTAGGAATAGAAATGGAAGCAAAAGTCGAATATAGTGAATATGAAAAATTTAAATATTATTGCCAAAAAAATCAAATAAAAATAGAAAAATCAAACTATAGCGAAAAAATAATTTGTAAAATAGCATTAGAAAACAATAAAAAAGACCAAATAATAAAAGATTATAAAACAAAAAAAATAAATTTAGAAGAATTAACTGAAATAAATAAAAAAATCATTGAAAAAAGTATAATAAAATAACATTTTTATAAAAATAAATGGAAAATCCTTCCAATATACTTGCAATTGATGTAATAAACATATATAATTTAATTGTAAAATTTTTACAGTACAAATAAGTACTAAAGATTAAGTGAAAAACTTAAAGAAAATAGGAGGGAAATCATGAAAGAGAAAATAACAGTATTAATTGCAGATGACAACCAAGATTTTAGCAAAACTCTTGCAGGATATCTAGAAAAGCAAGAAGATATGGAGGTTATAGGAATAGCAAAAGACGGAGCAGAAGCAGTAAACATGATTGCAAACACAATCCCAGATATAGCATTAATTGATATGATAATGCCACATTTAGATGGAATAGGTGTATTAGAAAAAATAGGAAATTTAAATCTGCCTAAAAGACCAACATGCATAATGCTTTCAGCAGTTGGACAAGATAAAATAACACAAAGGGCCATTTTGCTAGGAGCAGAATATTATGTAGTAAAACCATTTGACATAGAAGTTCTAATAAGCAGAATTCGTCAAATAAAAAATTATATACCAACAAACAATGGTAATAACTTTATTTCAAGAGAAGCAAAACAACAATACATAGAAATACCAGCAGAAGAAAGAAGAGAAAAGAAAAATCTAGAAGCACTAGTAACAAATGTTATTCATGAAGTAGGAGTGCCAGCACACATAAAAGGATATCAATATCTAAGAGAAGCAATAATAATGGTAGTAAATGATATTGATGTAATAAATCAAATAACAAAAAGTTTGTACCCAGAAATAGCTAGCAAATATTGTACAACCCCAAGCCGTGTAGAAAGAGCAATACGCCATGCAATAGAAGTAGCATGGGGAAGAGGCCAACAAGAAGCAGTAGAAAACATATTTGGATATACAATATCAGCAAGCAAAGGAAAGCCAACTAATAGCGAATTTATAGCAATGATTGCAGACAAATTACGCTTAGAATTAAAAACAGCATAAAAAATACAGAAAATTAAACTTTTCTTATTTATTGGTTCATGTTTTGATTATTAAAGATATGAATTTTAAATAGGAGGAGTTTTTTATTATGGAAAAAATTGATTATTTATTATAGTATAAAAAACTATTTAGTTACTTGTATTTTAGAAAAAAGTATGCTAATATAGTGGCAACCTTTTCAAAGTCAGAAAGGTAAGGCTTTTACTAAAGGACGGAAAGGGGGCAAATGAGATGACGCAAGCCGAACTTATTCGAGATTTGATTGAAAAACTATTAGCAGAAAGAGATAAAAATAACGAACTTCAATCAAAACTTGAAGAATACAAAAAGAGTAAAGACTAATTGTTGTCATACATAGTCGAGTGGGGAAATTTGTTACAGGGTTTCCTCGCTTTTTTTGAGCATAAAAAAAGTAGATGTAGTTACAGATACATCTACAGCAAACAATATACACAAGCCGAACCAGAGTACATTGTTTAATGTACTTATATGATAGCATCTTTTTTTTTATTTGTCAAACATAATTTGAAAAAAAAGTATGTGCAGTTACGATACACATACTATCAAATAATAGACACAACCAAAGCTAAATATATATTATAACAATCATAATGATATGTCAATCAATATTCGAAAATTTGACAATTTGAAATAAAAAATATATAATAAAGTTATGTAAAGAACCTAAAGGCTCTTACCAAAAAGCAAAAGAGAGGAAAAAGCACTATGGAAAACAACAATGTTCATAAGATGATGATAAAGAAAGAGAGGTACATTCAGTTCCGCTCTGACGTAGAAGCAGCTAAGAGAAAACTGCAAGGTGCCTCAACAAGTGAAGATATTGACGAAGCCATCATAGAATTAGCTAGTCTTATGAAACAGTCTTTTGAAGACAGTTTGTTAGACGAGATGATTGTATGGATAGCAGATGCGAGATTGAAAGCATGTAACTTACGTATGCATGATTACACCCGTAAAGAAATGGTAAAGTTACTTGAGGATATGCTTAAAAGTTTAGATTCAATTATTGAAGCTGCTAACAAAGACAATATTGTTAAAAATACAAGAAATTTCCAAGATTGAAGACATCATCAAGAAGAATTTTAGCTAATATAGCCGAAATCTAGTAATCCTCGAAGGGAGTGAAAATAATTTCACTCCCTTTTTCCATAATATAGTAAAGTTCTTTGAAAATTGTTATATACAAAAAAACAATACACAGAAATTTGCAAAGCAAAATTCACACACAAATAAAGACGAGGATTTTAAAATGTCTAAATAAGTACAATGTTATTAATATCCGCTTTTGTTCTATAAAAAATAAAACACAAAAAATACAAAAAACAAAAAAATGAACAAATTCAAATAAATTCATTTATCATAATATGTTAAAAAAATAAATAATATTACAACAATAGAAAATTTAACTTGTATAAACCTGAAAAAAATGGAAATAATAAAAATATATTAATCAAAGGGAGGAAAAAAATATGGAAACAAGCAACCTAAAAAACACAGTTATATTAAAAAGTGTACCATCAAACATAATAGAAGAAGCAATAATAGTATTAAAGAAAAACATAAAAGTAAGAGAATATGAAATCAAAAACAAAAGTGAAAAAAGCGAAAAAGGAAACTATATAATAAAAGAAGCTGAAATGATAATCAATAATTATTGTAATAAAATAGAAAATGAACAAAAGAAAGAAAAACAAAAAAAAGAAGCAGAAAGAAAATATAGTAAAGCAAAAAGATGGCTAATAATAAGCAGCATAATTGCAATAATAGAAATGATAATAATAATCATAAAATAACAAAAATAAACAATCATAAAAACGCCAAAACCTGAATACATTTTATAAAAGAAAAGTGGGACAAATCAGGAGGTGTTTTTTTAATGGAAAGAACAATGTCTGTAGAAGAAAAAATAAAAAGAGCAGAAGAAATATATAACAGGAGAAAAGGCATAACTACACAAGAAACAAAAACTGAAAAATTGCATGTAAATGAAGAACCAAAAGATGTAAAACTACTAAAAAAAATGATAATCCAAATTATAATATGTGGGATAATATATGGAACATTTTATATAATCCAAAACAATCAATTCATATTTTCGGAAGATTTTCTAAACAAAACCAAAGCAATATTATCATATGATACAAATTTTCAAGAAATATATGAAAAAGCAAAAAATGCAATAACAACATTTAATCAAGAAATAATAAATAAAAAAGAAGAAAAAAATCAACAAGAAAATAATGAACAAAATAGTGGAACACAAGAAGAAAATCAAGAAGAGCAAACAGAACAAAGCCAACAAACAAGCAATGAAAATGAAAAACAAAATGAAGGAATAGGAGGAGCTGAAGAAGAAAAAATAGCAAGTCAAACACAAGAATTAACACAAGAGCAACAAGACATAAACAATGTAAAAAACACCACCACATTTATAAAACCAATAGAAGGAAAAATAAGTTCAACATTTGGATATAGAGAAACAGCAACAGGAACTGTACCAAAAAATCATACAGGAACAGACATAGCAGCAAATACAGGAACAAAGATAAAATCAGCAACAGAAGGAGAAGTAGTATTAGCCTCAGAAGAGGGAGATTATGGAAAACATTTAAAAATTCAAATAGGAGAAGTAGCAATAATATATGCCCATTGCAACCAGCTATATGTAAAGCAAGGAGACCATATCACACAAGGACAAGAAATAGCAGAAGTCGGAACAACAGGAAATTCAACAGGGCCGCATTTACATTTTGAAATAAGATATCAAGAAAGACTAGTTGACCCTCAAAAGATATTAGAAATTTAATTACGAAAAGAGAAAAAAGTATGAAATTTAAGATAGATTTAAAAATTTTTTTAATAGCAATATTATTTTTTATGACAAGCCAAATAAAAGTATATGCAATAATGATGATATGTGCAATAATCCATGAGTTAGGTCATTTATTAGTAGGAATATTATTAGGAATGAAACCAGAAAAATTAGAAATAATACCAGTAGGAATAAGAGTAACATTTAAAATAAATATAAAAGATATTAATTCAAAAATAAAACAAACAAATAAACTAGAAATAAAAAAGATATTTGTTGCAATAGCAGGGCCAGTAGTAAACTTAATATTAATATATATAGCAGCAATATCAAAAACAAACATAATATCAAAAATCAATTTCATCTATGCAAATCTATTGCTAGTAATAATAAATTTAGTACCAATTTATCCATTAGATGGAGGAAGAATTTTAAAAGGAATAATATCAATATTCAAAGGAAAAAAGAAAGCAGAACAAACAATAAATAAAATATCAATAATTATAGGAATTATAATAAGTGCACTAGGAATATGGATATTAATAAATAATAAAAACATAGCGATTTTATTCTTTTTGTTATACATATGGATAATAATAATCCAAGAAAATAAAAAATTAAAAAATAAAAGATTAATGTATGAAATATTAGAAAAAAGTATTGAAAAAAACTCTGAAAAATAGTAAACTATATTTGAAAAAACAAAAAGGAGAGTGCGAAAGATGAAAGAAAAAATAAAACAAGAAAAAGGAGTTACACTATTAATTTTAGTAATCACAGTAATGGTATTATTAATATTAACATTCACAATTGTAATAAACACAAAAACAAATGCAAGCACAAAAAGATTAACACAATTAAAAAGTGATATCCAAAACTTAGAACAAAAAGTAAGTGATTTTTATAATGAATATGGAGAAATACCAGCAGAAATAGAATACACAAATATTGACCAAATAAAAGACTTATTGAATGAAAAAGAAAAATCCTCAGAAAGCAAATTTTACGTAATAGACTTGCAAGCAATGAAAGGAATAAGTCTAAATTATGGTAGAGATTATGAAGAAATAAAAAACACAAACACAGACAATGCAAACAAATACGAAGATGTATACATAATAAATAATATAACACACAATATTTTTTATATAAGAGGAGTTGACGTAACAAAAAATGGAGTATATGAAAAATATTACACAAAAACAAACACAGTACAAGAAGTACCAGATGTAGATTTAAGTATAAAATATGACAATATAGACACAAGCAAAACAAACCCAATAGCAGCAACACCAGAAGATATAGAAATAATAGAAGCAGATGCAAACAAAGGAATAGTAATAAAAGACAAAAACGAAAATGAATGGGTCTGGGTAGAAGTTCCAAAAGACACAGCATTTTCAGGCCTAAATATAGACACATCTAAAGAATTAACAACACAAAATTATAATGACATAAAAAATAAAATGATAACATATGCAACAACATATAGAAGTTCTTGGACAGATGAGTGGTATGAAGGATGTGGATTGACACAAGAAGAATATGATATATTGTACAAAAAAATGCTAAAAAGCGTATATACATATGGAGGATTCTGGATAGGAAGATATGAAGCGGGAATAGAAGGAAGCATAACAGATGTAAGTAAAGCAAGAACAGCACATTCTGATATATCAATAGGAGTATCACCAAAAGCAATAAGTCAAAAAGATGCAATACCATATAACTATGTATATTGTAGTGAATCACAAGCTTTAGCCCAAGAAATGACGCCAGATAATAATTATACAAGTAGTTTAATGTTCGGAATCCAATGGGATTTAGTTTGCAAATTTTTAGAAGTAAAAGGCGGATTGACAACAGCAAACATTAATTCAGACAGCAGCTCATGGGGAAATTATAATAATGTAACAAGAACAATAAGTAGTGACAAAGCAAAGCAGTCAACAAACTATGGAAATACTTGGACAGCAATAACAGGAACAAAGCCAGCGAGTAAGGTACTATTAACAACTGGGGCTTCAGATGAAACCAGAAAAATAAATATATATGATCTGGCAGGAAACGTATGGGAATGGACATTAGAAAAAACATTTGATAGCATTAAAATTTGTGCTGTAAGAGGAGGAGATTACTTAGCTACAGGTATAAGTAGTTCTGCATCAAGTAGTAGCCAAACTGACACAAAAGGTAACTATTATGGAATTAGCTTTAGAACAACATTTTATAAAGAATAAAAAATATTATAGAATATCAATATAAACTTGGTGTTCTATAATAATTTTTTTATGTAAAACAATTGACTTTTCAGCGAAATCGTTATATTATATATAAGATAAAAAAAGCATGATAAATCCTAAGGAGGAAAGTTATGGGAGAAGTAATCGTAATAACATCAGGAAAAGGTGGAGTAGGAAAAACAACAACAACAGCAAATTTAGGAGCAAGTTTAGCAGTAGAAGGAAAAAAAGTAGCATTAATAGACACAGACATAGGGTTAAGAAACCTAGATGTAGTAATGGGGTTAGAAAACAGAATAGTATATGACATAGTAGATGTAGTAGAAGAAAAATGCAAACTAAGACAAGCCCTAATAAAAGACAAGAGATTCAAAGAATTATACCTATTACCAGCTGCCCAAACAAGAGACAAAAGTGCGGTAAATGAAGAACAAATGAAAGAGCTAACAAAAAAACTAAAAGAAGAATTTGACTATATCTTAATAGACTGTCCAGCAGGAATAGAACAAGGATTTAAAAATGCAATAGCAGGAGCAGACAGAGCAATAGTAGTAACAACAGCAGAAATATCAGCAATAAGAGATGCAGACAGAATAATAGGACTATTAGAATCATCAGAAATCAAAAATCCAGAACTAGTAATAAACAAAATAAGACCAAGTATGGTAAGAAGAGGAGAAATGATGGATGTAGACGACATAGTAGACTTATTATCAATAGACCTAATAGGAGTAGTGCCAGATGATGAATACATAATCACACAAACAAACAAAGGAGAGCCAGTAATACAAAACAGAAAAGCACCATCAGGAAAAGCATATATGGAAATAGCAAAAAGAGTACTAGGAGAAAAAATAGAAGTAACAATACCAAAAGAAGAAAGAGGGCTATTTGCCAAATTAAGAAAACTATTTAGAAAATAAACAGATACATAAGTGGAAGGAGTAAAAGAATGTTTGAAAACATAATAAGATTCTTTAAAAATATAGGAAAAAAAGAAGAAAAAAGCAATGAAACAGAAAACTCAAAAGATGCAGCAAAAGAAAGATTACATTTAGTATTAATGCAAGACAGAGCAAATGTATCTGCTGACTTCCTAGAATTAATGAAACAAGAAATAATAGAAGTAATAAAAAAATACATAGAAGTAGACGAAGGTGCAATAGATGTAAGACTAACAAATAAAGAAAATGAAGACGGAACAAATGGAGCACCAGCATTATATGCAAACATACCAATAAAAAACATAAAAAATGAAGCAAGAAAAGTAGACTCAAAAGAAGTAGAAAAAAAGAAAGCAGAAAAAGAAGTTCAAACAGAAGAACAAAAAGAAAATAAAAAGCAAGAGGACAACAACAAACAACCAGAAAAAGAGCAAGAAGAAATAAAAGCAGAAAATAAAGAAAAAGAAGAAAGCAAAGAAAATCAAGAAATAGAAGAAAAAGATAAAAAAGAAAAACAAGCAAAAGACAAAACAAGAACATAAAACAAGAAAAAAGAGGTAACTATGAGAAAAAGAGAATTAAAAAATGTAGAATGGGGAGTTTTAATAATAGCCGTTATTCTAACAATCATAGGACTAATAGCCTTATTCTCGGCAACACAAAGCACAGAATATGATGAATTCAAAAAGCAAATAATATGGTTTGTAGTAAGCCTAATAATAATGCTAATATTCATGCTAGTAAATTATGAAACACTTGTTAGAATATCGCCATTTTTTTATGGAGGATTTATAATTCTTTTAATAGCAGTTCTTTTTACAAAACCAATAAATGGAGCCACAAGCTGGTTTAATATAGGAAGTTTTTCATTTCAGCCAGCAGAATTTGCAAAAGTATTTGTAATATTATTTTTAGCAATGATAATAACCAGAATACAAACAAGAGGAAAGCAAGAAATAAATAGGCCATTAAAATTATTAATAATATTAGCAGCATTAGCATTACCATTATTATTAATAATAAAACAACCAGATTATGGAACAGCAATGGCATTTATAGTAGCAACAGCACTAATGTTATTTGCAGCAGGAATAGACAAACGATATATAATAGCAATAATAGCGATAATAGCAATAGCATTGCCATTATTATACAATTTTGTATTACCAGAACACGCCAAAAAAAGAATAGACATATTTTTAAATCCAGAATCTGACCCAAGAGGAGCTGGATATAATATAATACAATCCAAATTAGCAATAGGAGCAGGAGGACTAACAGGAATGGGATTGTTAAAAGGAAACCAAACGCAATTAGGATTCTTATATCCAAAAACAACAGATTTCATATTCTCAGTAATAGGAGAAGAAATGGGATTTGTAGTAGCAGGAGCAATAATAATATTATATGTAGTATTTATAACTAAAATCATCTATATAGCCAAAACAGCAAAAGACAGTGCAGGAACACTAATATCAGCAGGAATAGCAGGAATCTTTATATTCCATATGATAGAAAATATAGGAATGGTAATGGGATTATTACCAATAACAGGAGTACCACTACCATTTATAAGTTATGGTGGAAGTTCAATGATTACAAACTATATAATGATAGGAATATTACTAAATATCAGTGGAAAAAGACAAAAAACAATATTTGTACAATGATGTTTTTGGGGACGGGGCAAAAAAACACCCCGTCCCCAAAACACGCTGTTCCAGAAACATATCAAAAAGGAGGAAAAAATGTACTATAAAAAATTAAAAATAGGAAACTGTAAACTAGAAAATAATATAATATTAGCACCAATGGCAGGAATAACAGACAAACCATATAGAATGATATGCAAAGAAATGGGAGCAGGACTGGTATGTACAGAAATGATAAGCAGTAGAGCAATATTCCATGATGACACCAAAACAAAATTATTAATGGACACAGAAGGAGAAAAAAAGCCAATATCATACCAAATATTTGGAAGTGAAGAAGAATCAATGGCATATGCAGCAAAATATATAGAAGAAAAGGCAGATATTATAGACATAAATATGGGATGCCCAGCACCAAAAGTAGTAAAAAATGGAGACGGAAGCAAATTGATGCTAGACATAAAAAAAGCAGAAAAAGTAATAGAGGCAGTAGTAAAAAGCACAAGCAAACCAGTAACATTAAAAATACGAAAAGGATGGGACCACAATAATATAGTAGCAGTAGAATTTGCACAAATGGCAGAAAAAGCAGGAATATCAGCAATAACAATACATGGAAGGACCAGAACAGATTTTTATTCAGGAAAAGCAGATTTAGAAATAATAAAAAAAGTAAAAGAAGCAGTAAAAATACCAGTAATAGGAAATGGAGATATTGTAGATGAACAAACAGCACTAGAAATGTTTGAAAAAACAGGAGTAGACGGAATAATGATAGGAAGAGGAACATTTGGAAATCCATGGATATTTAAGAAAATATCACATTTTTTACAAACAGGAGAAAAATTACCAGAAACACCTCTAGAAGAAAGACTACAAATTTTAGAAAAACATATCAATTTAGAAATAAAAAGCAAACCAGAAATTGTAGCAATTAGAGAATTAAGAAAACCAATATCTTGGTATACAAAAGGTTTAAAAGATTCAAGTGAATTTAGAGACAAAATAAATAAAATAGAAAAAATAGAAGAACTAAAACAAGAAATATACACATATTTTAAATATTTAGGAAGTAAGATATAAACTTACTTCTTTTTATATTATAAGCAAAAGCCTAAATAATCTTGGCATAAAAAACATAAGAAAGAATAAAATTAAAAAAGAAAAGGCTAAAATAGAAGCGAAACAAGCCCATATAAAAAGAAAAGGAGGAGAAAAATTGGACAAAAAAACATACAAAAAATTAATACAAAAAGAAAAAAAACAAAACAAAAAAACAATAATAATCATAGCAATAATTATAATAACAATTTTAAGTATTTCAACAATATTTATAAAAAAACAGTTTAAAAATAATAAAATAGGAAATAATAGTAGTAGTCAAGAAATTATAGAAAATCTTATAAATATTAGCTCATATGAAGCAGAAATAGAAATGACAGTATATAGCAACAAAAATGAAAACAAATATAAAATAAAACAAACATATAACAAAGAAGGAGAGCAAGAAAAAAGCAGTCAAGAAATATTAGAACCAAGCAATATAGCAGGAATAAAAATATCACAAGAAAAAGACAAATTAACACTTGAAAATAGCAACTTAAGTCTAACAAATATAATAGAAAATTACAAATACATAACAGACAGCTGTATAGACTTAAGCAGTTTCATCAAAGAATACAAAAACAATGCAGAAAAAAAGCAAGAAGAAGATAGTGATAATATAAAACTAGAAATTGCAACTGCGAACACAAATCCATATATCAAATATAGAAAATTAGAAATAGACAAAAAAACAGGAAAACCTATAAAAATGGAATGCAAATCAGAGAACAAAAAAGAAACAGTTTACATATTATATAATGAGGTAAAGCTAAACACAAAATAAAAAATAACATAATTCTTTACTTCAAGCTAATAAATATAGAAAAAAACTTGACAATATAAGAACTTAGGAGTGAAGATAAATGACAATTAAAAGAGGAGATATGTTTTATGCAGATTTAAGTCCAGTAATAGGTTCAGAACAAGGTGGAATACGACCAGTTGTAATAATACAAAATGATTTAGGAAACAAATATAGTCCAACAGTTATTGCAGCAGCAATAACGTCACAAACAAGTAAGGCAAAACTCCCTACACATATAGATGTAGACTGTAAGACCTGTGGATTAAAAAGTGATTCTGTAATTTTAGCAGAGCAAATTAGAACAATAGACAAAAGCAGATTAAAAGAAAAAATAGGCCATATCGAGGATGAAAACGTCATAAATCAAATAAATAATGCATTAGGAGTAAGTTTTGGATTAGAATAGGAAAAAAAGCGAACTTAAATATACTAAAACCAAAAATCAAACATTTTTGAGGTTAGAATAAATAATAAGTTCGCTTAAAAATTATACTTTTAATTTTTTAATTTGTTTGATTTCATCATACAAATGAGCAATTTGAGATTTTTTATTATCATAAGCAGATTTATATTCAGAAAGAACAGACTCAAAATTCTCAACAGTCTCTTGAGGAGCCAAATAAGCCTTAACACCCTCTAAATAATATTGTTTTTTCTTATCTGTCTTAGAATTCAACATTTTATCATAATATTTTTTAGCAGTATTCAATCTTTTCAAAGTAGTCTCCAAATTATTTAAATAATCTAAAGAACAACCAATCTCATACTCAATATCCTCAATAACAACAGCCATTAAAGCTTTAACAATAATAGGATTATCCCTTCCAAGTTTAGCATTTTCACTAACGTGTTTAACAGCAACAGAAGCATCAATTTGTTGAAAAGGTTTAGTATTATCAATTAAAATTTTAATAGTATCAGTAATACCAATATGACTCTTATATTGCCTTTTACTAACAATAGCATCATATTCATCAGCAACCCTAATAATTTGCCCCTCATAAGGGATATCCTTTTTAGTCAAGCCCTTAGGATAACCAGTACCATTTAAAGCCTCATGATGATAAATAGGACCAGCAGCATAAGGACGTAATTTTAAATCATTCATACAAATCTTATAACCAATAGTAGTATGAGTTTTCATTATTTCAAATTCCTCATCAGTGAGTTTGGAAGGCTTTTGTAAAATAGCTTGAGGAATAAATTGTTTACCAATATCATGCAAATAAGCACAAATAGTACAATATTCAGTAAACCCCTTGGTACAATGTAATCTCTCACATAAACGGCAAGTCAAATTAGCAACATGTTCGCAATGTTTTCTAGTAAAAACATCCAAACTACCTAAGATATTTAATTGATATTGCATTGTTTTATCTAAATTATATGATTTCAATGCTGTAGGGGAATAAAAATCAAAAACTTCTTCTTTCATATAAAAATTCAGTCCTTTCGTTTTTATAAAAAGTAACTTAGTAAAGAAAGCTTGTAAATTCTTTCAAACTAAAAACTTTTTAATTAATATAAAATACATCTTTCAAAACTATAATAACATTAAAATAATAAAAGTGCAACAAAATTTATTGTAAAATACAGTAAAATATGGTAAAATAACTAAAGTTTACATCAAAATAAAAAACTTAGAAATGAAAAGAGGGATTTAAATGTATAGAACAAAAACATGTGGAGAGCTAAACATAAACAATGTAGGAGAAACTGTAGAATTAGCAGGATGGATACAAAAAATGAGAAATCTAGGAGGAATGGAATTCTTAGATTTAAGAGACGAATTTGGAATAACACAAATAGTCATAAATAACGAAAAAATGCAAGAAGAAGCAAAAGAATACACAACAGAAAGTTGTATACATGTAGAAGGAAAAGTAGTAGAAAGAAGCAATAAAAACAAAAACTTAAAAACTGGAGAAATAGAAGTAATAGCAGAAAAAATAGAAATATTAGGAAAATGCAAAAATGTATTACCATTTGAAGTAAACACAAACCAAGAAGTAAGAGAAGACTTAAGATTAGAGTATAGATTTTTAGACTTAAGAAACGAAAAATTACATAATAATATATTATTGCGTTCAAAAATATTAAAAACATTAAGAGACAAAATGGACGAGCTAGACTTTACAGAAATACAAACACCGATACTAGCAAACTCATCACCAGAAGGAGCAAGAGACTATTTAGTACCAAGCAGATTAAATCCAGGAGAATTTTATGCATTACCACAAGCACCACAACAATTCAAACAATTATTAATGGTAAGTGGATTTAACAAATATTATCAAATAGCACCATGCTTTAGAGATGAGGATCCAAGAGCAGATAGAGCACCAGGGGAATTTTATCAATTAGACTTCGAAATGAGTTTTGCAACACAAGAAGATGTATTTAAAGTAATAGAAGAAGTAGTACCACATACATTTAAAAAATTCACAAATTGGAAAGTAGATGAAGGCCCATTTGTACGAATACCATATAGAGAAGCAATGGAAAAATACGGAATAGACAAACCAGATTTAAGAAACCCATTAATAATCCAAGATGGAACAAAACTATTTAAAAATTCAAACTTTAACGCATTTAAAGAAAAAACAATAAAAATAATAGTAGTACCAGAAGGAGCAAAACAAGGAAGAAAATTCTTTGACAAGATGGAAGAATATGCAAAATCAAATGAAGTAGGAGCAAAAGGACTAGCATGGACAAAAATAGAAGAAAGTGGAGAAGTTATAGGAGGAATAGCAAAATTCATAACAGAAGATATAAAAAATGAATTAGAAAAAGAATATAATGCAGAAAAAGGTTCAGCAATATTCTTCATAGCAGACGAATTTACAAAAGCACAAAAAATAGCAGGGCTAGTAAGAATTGAACTAGGAAAAAGATTAGAACTAATAGAACAAAACGTATATAAATTCTGTTTTATAGTAGATTTTCCAATGTATGAACTATCAGATGAAGGAACAATAGACTTCTGTCATAACCCATTCTCTATGCCACAAGGAGGATTAGAAGCATTGCAAACACAAGATCCATTAGACATATTAGCATATCAATATGATTTAGTATGTAATGGATATGAAATGGCATCAGGAGCAGTAAGAAATCATGACCCAGAAATAATGGTAAAAGCATTTGAAATAGCAGGATACACAGAAGAAGATGTAAAAAATAGATTTGGAGCATTATACAATGCGTTCCAATATGGAACACCACCACATGCAGGAGCAGCACCAGGAGTAGACAGAATGGTAATGTTAATTGCAGATTCACAAAATATAAGAGAAATAATAGCATTTCCAAAAAACAAAAAAGCAAGAGATTTATTAATGAGAGCACCATCAGTAGTTAGTGAACAACAATTAAAAGATGTACACATAGAGCTTAGAAAAGAAGAAAAATGAATAAAAAATTGACATAAAAACATTACAATGATATAATAACAAAGTAAAAATTTAATAAATCATTTAATGTTTGGAGGAAAACAGAATGGAAAAACAGACAACAAAAAAACGGAATGAAAATGTAGAAATTACAGATTTAGGGTTAGACACACTCGTAGAAGTGCCAGTAGAAGCTAAAGATGTTGTTCAGTTAAATATTGAAAAAGCATTAGCATCATATCCAGAAAATGAAAGGCAGGAAATTATAGAACTTTCAGAACAGATTGATGTCAAAAAAACAGAAAACATCATGAATTATGGCTCAAATGTATTAATGACTACGTTTGAACAATGTGGGAACTTTCTGAAAAGTGAAAGCGGAACTACAGCAGACCAGGAAGTAATCAAAAAAGTAATAGAACTTTCGGAAAAAGCAGGAGAAAGTTATGATGACTTTAATCTGGTAATTAAAGAACCATCATTTCTTCAGAAAATTATTCTTAAAATGAGCCCAGGAGCTAGAAAAGGCAGGACTGAAAAAATCAAGGAAAGTGCAGTAACAAATTATAAGTTACTAGTAGAATTAAAAAAATCTTGTGAATCTTGGATTGAAATGCTTATAGAAGCAATGGGCAATATAGGATATGCAGGAATAAGTGATGTTGAGCAGATTACACTGTTAGAAAAATATATTTTAGCAGGAAATCTTGCAGAAAAGAGAATCAAAGAAGAGATGACAGAACTCCAGGAAAAATACCAGGAAACAGGACTGCAGAAATATGAGCAGGAGTATCAGGAAGTAAAAGAGGGATATGACATTTTTCAAATAACAATGGCAAATCTCGAAAAATCAAGAGTAATGTACAAATTAAGTATAGGTCAGCTTGCTTTAATCAGACAAAGCAATAGGAATGTCCAGATATCAATACGTACACAGGCCACAAACAGCATGGCATTACTTAGTCAGCAGTTAAGAAATGCAGTACTTAATGCAAAAAACAAAGAAGTGCTAGAAGCACAGAAATCAGTAACTCACTTAAATAATGAGTTAATAAAAGAAGTTTCAGAAGCCGTAGGAATGACAGCAGAAGATACTGAGAAGGGACTCTATAGCACTTTTTACAACACACAGGCAGCTAAACAGGCAATAGAATCAGTTGTAAGCAGTTGTGCAGCAATTGAAAAAGTTGCATCAGACATGCTTCCAAAAATGAAAGCAGATGTCACTGAAGTCACTAATATGATGGAAGAATTAAAACCTGCTATAATGCGAGTGGAAGCAAAAGGAACAGCATTAAATGAAAAGCCAACACCAAATAGTGAAGGCACAAACAAAGAACTTAAGTTCTAATAACTAATCACAAAAAATCAATCTCGAAAGGGATTGATTTTTTGTATAAAATAAGCTTAAAGGATTGAATTTTACATAAAAATGTGATATTATGTACACACATAAAAATACAAGCAATAATAAAGAAAGGAGACTGTATTATGATTATAAACAGTCAAGGTTTTGGACATTTTGTTGATGGAATCAACAATCAAGATTTTGGAGTAGAAAGCACACGGGCAATAATAATTTTAGATGGATGCAGTGGAGCAAAATATTCTGAAGTCGGAACTAAATTGTTCGCACAAGTACTTCAAAGAAAGGAGGAATGGGATAACGCCGAAAAGTTCGAAGAAAAAGTCAAAGAAACATTTGAAGAATTAATTCAAATGTTTAAAAAATATTATCCAACAGAAGAAGAGTTAGAAAACTTTATAGTGGATAATATGTCATTCTCAATCATAGCATTATTCAAAACAGAAGAAAAATTTATCTTAAAAGTATTTGGAGATGGATATGCAATAACTGAAAACAATGTTGGATTAATAAGCTATATAAGATTTTATTATGGCAAATATCCACCATACTATGTGTACAAATATTGCAAATTCAAACCAGAATTCAAAGAAAAAGGCTTCAAAACAATTGAATTTGAAAAAAGCAAATTCCAACAAGTAGTAATAGCAACAGATGGAATAATGCCAATTGCAAAAGGAATGTTAAAAATGCAAGATAAGAATATTGTAAACTTAACAGACAGAGTGAAAATGGAAATAAAAAAATCCAGACAGACTTTTTACGATGATGTTACAATTGGAGCTTTTCCAAAAGGCAACTAAAAGAAAATAACAGGAGGAAAAAAATTTGAAAAGCAAATTAAAAAACAAAATAACAGACGTTTTCAAAAAAGACAGGGATACAAAGCAAATAGCAACAATCCAAGAAATATCAGGTGTTTCACAAAGCAAACCAGATATAACAAAAATAAATAAACCAATGTTAGTATATAGACCAACAGTCAACATCAAACTAATAATTCTTCTTATAGAAAATACGCAGGAATTGATTGAACAAAAAGAAAGAATACAAAAAATTGTAACAGATTTTTTGTCAGAAGGAACAGTAATAATTTTAAATTATGGAAAAGCAATCAATATCAGTGAATTAAAACAAGAAGAAGATTTAGAAAACAATAAAATATTTACTGAAGAAGTAAATAAAGAAACAACATTGTTTTATGACACTTTAGTAGAAGTAGAAAAAATTGTCAGAGAAAAATATTTATATGTTGAAGAAACAGAAAAGTTAAAAATCAAAATTAACGAAATAAAAATAATTGGATTCGGAACATGTAAAGACACAGGCTCTGAAACAACAAAAAGAGAAGCAATAAAAAAATTCTATGAAGCAGTAAAATATGCAAAAATAGCAACAGAATATTATTGCATCACAGAAGACTTTTTTGTTGAAGTGGCAGAGATTGGATTTCACTCAATAAAATCTATTTCTATGGAGTTTTAAAAACAAAAGGAAGGACAAAAAATGAAAGAATCCTTAAAAAAGTTTTTTAGAATTTTTATAAAGTTAAGAGGAATGTTTTGCTTAGAAGAGTTCGAATTAGGCGAACCAAAAGAGGAAAACAATGAAAAAGATATTAAAATAACAGAAATAACTGAAAAAAGTGACATTCATGATGAAATAGATGTCATAAAAGAATTAAAAAACTTAGAGGAGGAAAAAAAGAAAAAAATAGACTTTGAAAAAAAGTCAATAGTAAAAAGGCTGTATGTTCTGGAACAGCAGATATCAGTATTTGAAAAAGCATTCCCAAAAGAAAGCAAAAAATTTCTGGATAAAATAGAAAAGTTAAGAAAAGAATATAATGTATCATTAGAAAAAAGCAAAAAAGACTTAACTTTTGAAATAGATCCAGAAGCAGATGGTTTTAAGTTAGGAGAGGTAATAAAAATTGAAAAAGAAGTAGAACGTTTTGTCAACAAAGAAGTAAAGTTCAACAGTATATCTAATAGAATACAAAAACTAATAGTAAAGTTAAATATTTTGTATAATGTTACATTAGTGCAAAATAAGACACATGAAAAAGAAAAAGCAGCTTTACAATTAGTAAATGCAAAAAATAAACTAAAAGAAATTACTGAAGGACTAGAAGGATATGAATTAATTCTTAATGATAAACGTCTTAAAGACCGGTTAATTGATTTAGTAGCTTATGCAGAATATCTTATTACAAAAACAAGCATAAGAAATACAGAACAATTACCAAGAACTATAATACAAGATTTGCTTAAATTAAATACATTTAGCAATTTTGATTATGTAGATGAATTTTTCATTTTTATTACACAAGAAATTACTAACTTGCATAATTATGCAGTAAAACTTGATAAAGAAACAGAAAGCATCATAGAAAGAGAAGAAGAAAAAATACTAGAAATCATATTATGTTATGATAAAGAAAAAAATTTATTTAACATGAATTTCTGGAATGATTTCTTAGAATACGAAACAGATGTAATAATAATGTCAGAAAAAATAAAAGGGCAGAGAGAAAAAGTAAAATTGTTAGAAACAATGGCAATAAGCATAAAAGAAGAATACGTGTTAGAAAATCCATTGGAAAAAACAAGATTTACATTAACCAAAATTTTAAATCAAACACAGGATGACACAATATTACTGATGTTAAAATTCTTAGAAAAAGTTCCAAAAGAAGAAATCACATTTAAAGAAATTTATTTCTTATTATTAACATTTGATGTTTTACACTTTATCGACAAATTACCAAATGAATTAAATAAAGAAATAAAAAAATATAAGGAAAAATATCCATATACAAGAGAGGAGATAGCATCAAAAAGAGAAGCAGTCTACAATTCTACAGAAAGTAAAGAATATATTGTAGCAATTACATTAAAAGACAATGAAAAAGTAATAAAACCAAATTTAATTAAAGCATTAAAACAATTAAATTTGGATTTTGTAGAACAGGAAAATGAAATACTATTGAATAACTATTATTTTAAACAGTTAAACAGCTTAAAAAACATGTAGCAGGAGGAAAAATATGATAAATTTTACTAGATTCACATCAGACAATATAAACATTTTTCTGATTTTAATTGATTGCTCAAAATCAATGGAAGAAAGACATGAAGAAGTCATAAAAGGATTAGAAAGCTTTAAAAAAAGTTTTAAGAATTTTCCAGAAGTAGATTCAATAAGGGTTTCATTAAGTTACTTTAATGACGAAGTAAAGCTTGGTGAATACAAACCTATAAAAAATATGAAAATAGATCACTATTATGAAGGAGGAACATGGCTCAACTATGCAATACTGGAAGCAGCAGAAAATTTAAGACAATACATAGATGAGGTATATGAAGAAACAAAAATCATTCCAAGAGCAACATTTATAGTATTATCTGATGGAGACCCTTGTGGAGATCCAGTAAGTGAAAATAAAGGAAGAGAGACAATAAGAAATTTGAATTTACAAGGCATAACAACAGCATTTGTAGCTTGTGGAAACATGGGAAAAGAATACGGAAAACAAATGGAATTCATGTCAACTATAAAAGTAAAGGATATTGAACACTTCTTTGGAAAAGAATTATCTGAATCTTGTAAAGAACAGTCAAGAAGTTTAAGTCCTTTAGGTTCAAGTTTTTTTAGTCAGGTAAAAAGTTCTGGAGAAAGTTCATCAAATTATTCACAGACCACAGCACAGGCATTAGAAGATGAAGATTGGTTCAATCAATAGTGACATTAAAAATATTAAGAACAATTAGGTTGGAAAAATATTATATTTTTCCAACCTAAAGTAGAGGTAAAAATATGACAATAACAAAACGGATATTTAATTATTTTTTTGAAAATGTAAACAAAGCATCTTACACACTCATTTCAGAAGGAAAAGGAAAAGAAGAAATATATTATAGTAAATTCAAAAGTAAATTTTATATCATCATTAAAGATGAAGAGTTAGGAAGAAGCTGCTATAATATAATATCAGAGATGTATAAGAGAGCAAGCGAAATAAAAGGTCAATTCGAATATATCTGGAATTTTAAAATAAATAGATTTTTATCAGAAAACAAATCTGTTTATATGATTTCAGGAAAATGTGTAAATTATAAAAATGTTGTTGAATTTGAAAAAAATCAACACAAAGAATTGACATATAGTGAAAAAATAAAAAGAGCATTGCAGAGGTTTGACTTTACAATAGCTATGAATAAAAATGGCTATTATTTAAACAAACAAAGGTTAAACCCAGAAAAACTCAATACATTTTCTGGTTTTATTTCTTCTTTTGAAGTAAATGATTCACCATCTGAATCTGTTTTAGACAGCAATAACTTTAGCATTATAGAGCAAATACATAATGAATTTTGCCCCCAAAAAGGAATAAAAGAGTTTTACAATGAATTAGCCAGAAAAGGGAAAGTCAATGATAATGCAGAACTTCCATATGGAAAAAATATTATGGAAATCTGTTACAATTACTATTACGAAGTAAGATTGAAGGTAGAATTCATCCATAAAAAATTAGTTATGGAAAAAGTAAAATATGAATTCGCATATAAAGTTTCAGATATTACAGTATATGAAAAAATATTTGAAGATGAATATGCAACACATTATAAAATTAAAGGAGAGGATTATTGCTTAAAAATTTATAAAGAAAATGTAGACCTTAAGCAAATGGAAAAAAATTTAGACTGGATGTTAGCAATAAGAACAAAAATATTAAAAGAAATATTAAAACAAAAATGTTTTATACCATATAAAAAAGCATATTACAATTACAAATTTATAGGGTATATCTATCAATATGTTGATTTGTCAAAACAGAACATTATTGAAATAAGAGATAAAAAAATTGCAAATGTTCCAAAAGCAAAAATGCTTATAAGATTAATAAATCAAATGAGCGAAATAATAGACGGAGGAATATATTCATTTAGTCAGAATCCATTTACAAAAGTTTTAATATTAAAATCTGAAAAAGACCAAGTACAAGTAGTAAACATAGATTTTTTAAGTGCACAAAAAAATAATGAAAAAAATCAAAAATATATTTATAATTACTTAAAAGTAGTAATTGGTGAAGACAATAATCTTTCAAATTTAAACTTTAGTTTAACTGAAGAGCCAGCAGATTTGGATTGGGTAGAAAGGGAATTAGGCAAATTAAGTGTAGCATTAAAAAGCTACATAAAAACACATACCAAATTTTGCAAAGTACATAAAATGTACTATAATAACGATTTTATAGTATGTCCCAAATGCTTTCCAAATGAAAAAGATATAGAAAAAGAAGATTTGGAAGAAATTATACGAAATGTAAAAAGCATAGGAGAAGGAGGAGAAGCCGAAATTTATCCATACAGGAGAGAATATGTGATAAAGAAATTTAAAGAACAAGTAGACATAAACACAAAAGTAGTAATAATAGCAAAAGTACTAAGTAAAAAAAATATACTTGAAGCAGAAAATCAAAAAAATCTAAAATATCATTATATTATCCCAGAAAAGTTAGTAGTAGGAGAGAACAAACTTGGATATATTATGAAAAAGGTAGAAGGACAAGATATAATAGTCTTAAGGGATAGAAAGATTGTATACAAATATGGTTTTAAGCGGAAAGATATTCTTGAAATCTTAATAGCAATGGGAAAAGGTATAGAAACCTTACACTCAAAAGCAAACATCTTTATTGGTGATTTAAATGGAGGGAATGTTTTATTTGATAAAAATAAAAATGTATATTTCCTTGATTTTGATGGAATGGGAATAGATGATATAGTTCCAGATTATTTAACAAAATCATTTGTTGACCCAATCTCACAAAAAAACAACCAAATCAGTATGAAAGATGATTGGTACTCATTTGCAATACAGGCTTTTTATTACTTAACAAATGTACATCCATTTAAAGGAAGATATCTTGTAGAAGGTATAAATATGGATATTACTGAAAGAATGGAAAAAAGAATATCTATATTAGGAGACCACAATATTGAAATACCAACAATTGCAGAGCCTTGGAATTGGATGAACAATAACCTACAAGATAAATTTTTATCAATTTTTGAAGGAAGTGATAGAGAAAGTATTGTTCCATTATTAATAGAACAGTATAAAATGTTATATCATATGGACTTTGACTTAAAAAACTAAGTGTTAAACCCAGAAAATAATTTAGGATAAAAGATTCCACATCAAAAGAAACTCAGTTTATTAATATAAATTGAGTTTCTTTAAACATATAAATAAATTATCACAAAATAATTTTCCTCATGCTGATAATATAAAATTTTTATTAGCCATAAGCAAATTTTTAATTAATTCAATTTGTTTTTTAGACAAATGACTATTACCATCAAGGCCAAATAAGTTTTTAGCCAATAAAGCAATATCTACATCAGTATTAGTATTAGCATCTTCACCATTTCTATCATCTGAAAGACCAAGTAAATAGTCAACAGACACATTAAAAGCAGAGGCAATTTTAGTTATTACATCTAAACGAGGAATTCTATCACCACTTAAATATCTAGAAATCGTTACATTAGAAATTCCGATTTTATTAGATAAATCAACTTGGCTCATATTAAAGTCTTCCATCAAAACAATTAAGCGATAACTAAATTTCTCCATATCAAAATCCATGTCAACCTCCTATAACTAATATTATAGAACTATAACCGTACAGGTTAAAAATAAATTTCCAAAGTTATAAAAATACAAACGATTATTAACCAATAGGAAAATATCAAAAAATAAGGTTAAAAACCAGTAAGTAGATATGATAAAAACTTAGACATAATAATGCAATACATAAAAAATGGAAAAATATAATATACCAAATATTTAGTAAGTTATATAAAGGATGTTTTTGATATTAGGAAAGTGGAATCATCATTTTAAATCAGTTATAAAATCATAAAAATTATGAAATTCATAACCTTGGCTTCTCAAAAAATAAATAGAATCTTTTAAAATAGAAGCGGTATCATTTACATCACCAGAATCATGCATTAAAATAACCAGAGTACCTTTATTTTTAGATGTTTTTTTCAAATTGTTCAATAATTGATAGCTAGAGGTTTTAACTTCAGAATCTTTATTCAAACAATTCCAATCAACATAAGCATAATTCAAATAATTTAATAAAGAAAGTGCTTGCTTTTTATTAGATTTGTAAGCTTTAGCCATATAACCATTAGGAAAACGAAAAACATGTGAACAGTAATTTTCTATGCCAAGGACATTACCAATTTCTTTATCAGTAGACAAAATCTCATTCTTAAAACTTTCATTACTTTGATAGAATTTTTCGTTATTGTGGTCATAGCCATGATTAGCAATAAAATGACCTTCATCATATTCACGTTTAATTAAATCTGGATTTTCTTTTACATATTTACCAACAACAAAAAATGTAGCTTTTACATTTTCTTCTTTTAAAATATCAAGAACTTCAGGAGTGCATTTTTTTCTAGGACCATCATCAAATGTCAAATAAGCAATTTTATCAGTATTATTTGAAAGATTGTTAAATGTATTTTGTAAGTTTTCACTTATAGCAGAATTAGAGTTTAATGAAACAGCTAAAATAGGAGAGTCATGAATAGAAAAAGAGAATAAAATTAAAAGAATTAAGCATAAAATACAAAAAAAGAATAATAAAAATCTCTTTCTAAAAATAAAAATATGCATAAAAATCCCCCCATATAATTTATATGAAGGGATTGAATTTAATATGCATTTAGTAACTAAAATTTTTAATCAGATTAGTAAGAATAAGAAAGAAAAGGTAATGCTTGTTCTTGAGTTATATATCCATATTCTTGCATTTTTTTAATAACATGTGCTTGTCTTTTTTTGGCTAAAGTTAAATTAACATTAGGAGAATAAAGAGAAGGAGCATTAGGAACACCAGCTAACATAGAAGATTCATCTAAATTTAAATCCTTTGGGTCTTTATCATAATATCCATGGCTAGCATCATAAATTCCATAAAAGCCATCTCCAAAATATGCTGTATTAACATATATTTCAAAAATTTGATTTTTAGTATAATTCTTTTCTAAATCATAAGCAGCAAAGATCTCACCAAGTTTGCGAGTCCAAGATTGCTCTTGGCTAAAGACAATATTTTTAGCAACTTGTTGAGTTATAGTACTACCACCTTCTTGCAATTCTTTAGTTTTTAAGTTTATATAAAAAGCACGGCAGATAGCAATAAAATCAACAGGACCATGGTCATAAAATCTGTGATCCTCAACAGCCACAACAGCATTTCTATATATATCAGACATTTTACTAAATTTAACAAAATTTTCTTTAGAAGTAACTTCTGTAACTCTATCTACTAAAGGCTTTTGTTTTAGTGCACTTGCATAAGTACTATATCCAATTATAAATAATATAGAAATAAGTACAATTATTAATATTAATAGTGTTAATATTAGTTTTTTAAAAAATTTCATATTTATATCTTCCTTTTATTTGACAAATAATAAAAAAATAAGGTTGCAAGAGCACATCTGCTTATTCTCATTTCCTATGTAAAATACTATACTATATTTTGAAATAAAAAACAAGTGAACATGGAAAAAAATACAATATCCATTGAATTTTTTTAATATATATAGTAGAATATGGGTATAACAAAAGAGAGGAGAATAATAAAGCCTTAAGGAAAGGAAGATAACCAAAATGCAAATAGTAATACTAATACTATTAATATTAGTAAATGCATATTTTGCAGCAAGTGAAATAGCATTTATCTCGTTAAATGATGCCAAAATACAAAAGATAGCAAAAGAGGGAAACAAAAAAGCGCAGCAAATAGAAAAGATGCTAAAAAATCCAAGTAAATTTTTAGCAACAATACAAATAGGAATAACATTAGCAGGATTTTTATCAAGTGCATTTGCATCAGATGCATTTGCAAGTGAATTAGCACCAATATTAAATAGCGCAATGCCAGTATTAAGTGTAGAAGTATGGAACACAATATCAATAATATTAATAACAATAATATTATCATTTTTCACACTAGTATTTGGAGAATTAGTACCAAAAAGACTGGCAATGAAAAATTATGAAAAAATAGCATTTGCAACAATAGTATTTATAAAAGGACTATCAGTAATAGCATCACCATTTGTAAAGTTTTTAACAACAGTAACAAATGGAGTATCAAAATTATTTGGAGTAGGAGAAAGTGATGAAGAAATAGTAACAGAAGAAGAAATAAAAATGATGATAGACCAAGGCAAAGAAAAAGGTGTAATAGAAGAAGAAGAAAAGGAATTATTAAATAATGTATTTGAATTTGGGGATATAACAGTCTCAGAAATAATGACACATAGAAAAGATATATTTGCAGTAGATATACACACAAGTGCAGAAGAGCTATTACAAGAAATATCAGATGAAGATTATAAATATAGTAGAATACCAGTTTATGATGAAACAATAGATGATATAAAAGGAATATTATATGTAAAAGATATTCTAAAAAATATGAACAAAAAAACATTTAAAATTAAAAATATTATGCATGATGCGTATTTTGTACCACAAACAAAAATGATAGATGATTTGTTTAAAGAGTTGCAAAAAAATAAAATGCAAATGGCAATAATTCTTGATGAATATGCAGGAACTGCAGGATTAATAACAATGGAAGATATTTTAGAAGAATTAGTTGGAGAAATATATGATGAATATGATAATGAAGAATCTGAATATGAAAAAATAGATGAAAACACATATATTTTATCAGGAAGTATGCCAGTATATGATGTAAACAAATTATTAAATGCAAAAATTCCAGAAGGTGATTATGATACATTATCAGGTTTTTTACAAGATGAATTAGACAGAATTCCAGAAGAAGAGGAAAATCCAATAATAGAAACAGAAGAAATAACATATAAAATAGAAGAATATGAAGATAAAAGAATATTAAAAGTAAAAGCATGTAAAAATAATCATAATCAAAATGAGGAGGAAAAATAAATGAAGAAAAAAGTTATAGCAATTATATTAATTATTATAGCAATATTAGGATTAGTAGTTTATAATGTGCAAAAAGGAGTCAAAGAAAAAGGAAGAGATTATACAATAGAAGATGTAAAAGAGTACAAATATTTTGAATCAAAAGCAAAAGATGAGCAAAAATTTGGAATTATAGATAGAACAGGAAAACAAATAATACCAGAAAATTATGATGATGTAAGAATAGCAAATCCAGAAAAAGCAGTATTTGTATGTGTACAAGGAGAAAAAACAACAGTAAGAAATGAGGAAAATAAAGAACTATTTGCAGAATATGAAAGTATAGACACATTACGTCTAAAAAATGTATCAACAGACTTAGTATACGAAAAATCAATATTAAAATATCAAAAAGACGGAAAATATGGACTAATAAATCTTGATGGTAAAAAAATAACTGATGCAATATATGAAGAAATCGATACATTGCAATACAAAGAAGGAGAATTATTAGTAAAAAAAGAGGGCAAATATGGAGTAATCAATAAAAATGGAAATGTGTTAGTAGAAGCTAAATATGACAAAATAAGTGCAGATACTTTTTTTGAAGATGACAATCATTATCGTTATGATGGATATATTGTAGCAGATAAAACTGATGAAGGATATAGATATGGATATGTTTCATATAATGCAAAAATAGCCACAGAATTAAAATATAATTCAGTAGAAAGAATAACAGATTTAGGAAATCGTGATGAAGCATATTTATTAGTAGCTGAAAATGGAAGATATGGAATATTAAAAAATGAAAAACAAGTAGTACAAAATGATTATCAATCAATATCATATGACAATTCTAACAAAATATTTGTAGTGCAAAAAGGCAAAAAATATGGAGTTGTAAGTATAGAAGGAAAAGAAACTTTATCATGTGATTTTACACAAATAGATATACAAGGAAAATATTTGTATGCAGAAAAAGAAGATGGAACAACAGAAGTATATAGTGCAGAAGGAAAAAAAATGGATATAGATGTAAATTCAATTGTTCTTGATATACCAAATAAAGATGGATATACTATTAATATAGATACAGAAAATAATGAAACAATATATAAAATTTGCAAACAAGGAAATCCTGTAAGTACAGAAAAATATAAATATATTTCATATTTAACAAATGATTTGTTTATAGCTTCTAGAAAAGACGAAAAATTAGGAATTATTGATTTAACTGAAACACCTAAAACAGAATTTAATTATACATCAATACAAGTAATAGCAGATACAGAATTGATACAATTATCAAATTCAACAGATAATACGGTAGAGATAATGAATAATAAAGCAGAATCAATATTAGAAATGAAAAACGCAACAGTTGTAAAAGAAGGATTATATGTAAAAATAACTAATGAATCAAATAAAAAATACATTACTTTAGAAGGCAAAGAAGTTGCAAGTGAGGAAGTTTTGTCATCAAATGAGTTATTTGCAAGTGTTAAAAATGGAAAATGGGGATTTGTAGATAAATCTGGAAATGTTAAAGTAGATTATCAATATGATAGAGTTACAGAATTTAATGAATATGGTTTTGCAGGATTTTTAAAAGATAAAAAATGGGGTGTTCTAAATAAAGATGGTTCAGTTTTAGTTGAACCAACATATGATTTAGGAGTACAAGCTCAACCTAGCTTTATAGCTAACTACTATATGATTGATAATGGCTCTGGACAAATATATTATTCTAAAGATTAAAAATCACGGAATGAAAATAATAAAAAATGATTGATTATATTATTAAAAGAGGTAAATACTATAAAAAGTATTTATCTTTTTTAGTTAGTTGGCATAAAATATAAAAAATGAAATATAGAGAAAGTCTTAGATTTTGTTGTAAAGCTTATATAATTTATAAATCTATTATGTGAGAAAGGATGTGATAGGAAATGAAACTAGGTGTAGCATTATCAGGAGGAGGAATAAGAGGAGTTGCACATGCAGGAGCATTAAAAGCATTTGAGGAAAATGGAATAAAAATAGATACAATAGGGGGAACAAGTTCAGGAAGTTTAGTAGCAGTATTATATGCAATGGGATACACACCATATTATATATATATGTTATTTAAAAGATACGCACAAGAACTTGTGGCTATAGAGACAACACCAATAATAAATACGGTAAGTAGTTTTATAACAAACAAAAAATTTCAGATATATGGATTTAATTCTGGAGAAGCAATAGAAAAAGCATATAATGAAATAGCACTAAGAAAAGGAATAAGGTATATGAGTGATATAAAAATGCCAATAGTAATACCAGCAGTTGATGTAAAAACATCAAAAGAATATGTATTTACAAATAAGAGAAACAAATCAAAGTATATCTCAGATATTCCAGTTGGAACAGCAGTAAGAGCAAGTAGTAGTTTCCCAGGAGTATTTTGTCCATGTGTGTATAAAGAATTTAGGTTTTTAGATGGTGGAATATTAGATAATATACCGGTAAATGAAGTAAAAAAACTAGGAGCAGATAAAGTAATAGCAATAAATTTTAAGGCAGATGATATTGATGAAACAAGTAATTTTATGGACATATCTATGAGGATTTTAGATATTATGGGAAATAAAATATCAGAGGAAAGTTTGCAAAATAGTGATTTTATTTTAACTATACAGACAGACAAAACAGGTCTTTTGGATATTAACCAAATAGATAGTTGCTATAAATATGGATATAAAAGTGCATTAAAAAACTTATCAAAAATAAAGTCTATTCTAAAAAGTTAAGCATATAATAAAAATGAATACAGAAGAAAGGAATGGATTTTTAATGAATATAAGATATTTTGATAATGCAGCTACAACAAGAATAAAAGAAGAAGTATTAGAAGAAATGTTTCCATATTTAAGTTTAGAATATGGAAATCCATCATCAATATATGGATTAGGAAGAAGGTCAAAAAAAGCGATAGAAACAGCTAGAGGAAGAGTAGCAAGTTTACTAAATTGCAAACCAAGTGAAATAACATTTACAAGTTGTGGTTCGGAAAGTGACAATATGGCATTAAAAGGAATGGCAGTGCTACAAAAAAGTAAAGGAACTGGAAAGAATCATATAATAACATCAAAAATAGAACATCCAGCAATTTTAAATAGTTGTCATACATTAGAAAAATTAGGATTCAAAATAACATACCTTGATGTAGACAAAGAAGGATTTGTAAATTTAGACACTTTAATAAATAGTATAACAGATAAAACATTTTTAATAAGTGTAATGTATGCAAACAATGAAATAGGAACAATACAACCAATCAGTAAAATAGCAAAGATAGCAAAAGCACATAACATAATTTTTCATACAGATGCGGTTCAAGCCGTAGGAAATGTGCCAATAGATGTAAAAAGATTAGGGGTAGATATGCTATCATTATCAGGACATAAGTTATATGCACCAAAAGGAATAGGAGCAATATATATAAAAGAAGGCCTAGAAATAGAAAGATTTTTAGATGGAGGACATCAAGAAAAAAATAGAAGATCAGGAACAGAAAATGTTGCAGAAATTGTAGGATTAGGAAAAGCATGTAATATAGCACAATATGATATGAGTTCATATATAAATAAACTAAAATATTTTAGGGATTATTTTATAAATCAAATAAGGCAAAAATTTCCAAATTGTCATATAAATGGAAGCCTAGAACAACGACTACCAGGAAATTGTAATTTGTGTTTTGAAAATATTAATTCTAGCGAACTACTTCTAAAGCTAGACGCTGTAGGTATATGTGCATCAGGAGGATCAGCATGTTCATCTGGCGATACGGCACCATCTCATGTTTTATCAGCTATAGGTGTGCCTAATTACTTGGCTAGAGGAGCACTAAGAATTACATTTGGCGATTTTAATACTTTTGAAGATGTTGAGTTTTTAATAAAAAGTCTGGAAGAAATTTTGAAAAGTTAATATTTTTGGGGACGGACTCAAAAAACACCACTGATAAATTTAATAAAATAATAAATGTTATATGGTTTAATAATTTTCTCGGTTCAATACACAAACTAAAAATTTCTAAAATAAAACAATGTAATCCTTCAGCTTAGTCCTCGCTTCGCTCGACGTGAAGCTCTTCCATTATTTTATTTAAGAAATTCTAAGATTGTTCCAATCACATTCGAAAATTATTTTTCCATATAACATTTATTATTTTTATATAAGTTGAAAAAATATGTGATGTTTTTTGAGTCCGTCCCCAAAAACACCAAAAACATCACTTTATAGAATTTTGAGCACATTTTATTCCATCAATAGCCGCAGTCATAATACCACCAGCATAACCAGCGCCTTCCCCACAAGGAAATAGGCCAGTAACATTACTAGAAAAATCAGAATTCCTAACAATTCTAACAGGAGAGGAACTACGAGTCTCAACACCAGTCAAAATAGAATCAGGATTATCAAAGCCAGCTAATTTAGAACCAAAGAAAGAAATACCTTCTTTAAGAGTGCTAGAAACGAAATCAGGCAAAATAGTATTTAAATCTGAAAGAGTAACACCAGGCAAATAAGAAGGTTTAATTACTCCAATATGGTCAGAAGGAGTATTATTTACAAAATCTTCGAATCTTTGAATAGGGGCAAAATAATTAGAGCCACCTAAAACAAAGGCCTTTTCTTCTAAATCTTTTTGAAAATCAATACCAGCAAGTACATTAGAAGAAGCAAAATCTGAAGGGGTAACATTAACTAAAACAGCACTATTGGCATTTACGCCATCTCGTAAAAATTTACTCATACCATTAGTAACAATAGTATTTTTTTCACTAGAAGAAGCCATAACTGTACCACCAGGGCACATACAAAAAGTATAGCAAGAACGTCCAGTTTCTTTGTTATGGTAAGCTAATTTATAATCAGCAGGTGGTAACTTTAATTTTGTAATTGAGCCATATTGAGCTGCATTTATCATTTCTTGAAGGTGTTCTATTCTAACACCAACAGAAAAGTTTTTAGGTTCAATATGTATTCCGTTTTCATAAAGTTTATAAAAAGTATCTCTGCTACTATGGCCAATAGCAAGAATAACTGTATTAGTTTCAATTTGTGATATTTTTTTAGAAGAATCAGAAACATCTTGAATATAAACTTTAGAAATTTGATTATTAATTTTTTCAAAATCAATAAATTTAGTATTAAATAGAAAAGTTCCACCATGTGCCAAAATGTATTCTCTAATATTTTTTAAAATATGTATTAAATTATCTGTACCAATATGTGGCTTTGATGTATATAAAATTTCTTCTGGAGCTCCAAATTTAACAAATGTTTCTAAAACAGTTTTACAATATGCAGAATTTATACCAGTAGTAAGTTTGCCATCAGAAAAAGTTCCAGCACCACCTTCGCCAAATTGAATATTTGAATTTGTATTTAAGATTCCTTTTTTAATAAAACTGTTAATATCTTTTTGACGTTCATCTACAGATTTTCCTTGTTCAACTATTATAGGAAAAAGCCCGTTTTCGACAAAAGTGATTGCAGCAAATAAACCAGCAGGTCCAGCACCAATAATTACAGGACGTTTAGAAAGAGCCTTATGTTCAATTTTAAATGCATTCTGTGATGTGGTTTCATTTATAATTTGAACATTTTTTGTTTTTGAATATTTAAGTTCATTTTTTAGTTTGAAATCTAAAATATACACATAGTGTACATCTGCTTTATTACGTGCGTCTATTGATTTCTTTATTATATGCCAATCTTCTATATCTTTAATATTAATTTTATTTTTATTACATACTTCAGCAAGTAATTCATCTTTTGTAACATCTTTTTTTATTTTAAAAGTTAATCTTAACATTTAATAACCTCTTTCCATAGATATAATAGAACACATTAATAAAATTGAGTTCTAATTGTTCAATTAAAATTATAATAATTTTTGTTTTATAAATCAATAGTTAATGAAAAATATAAGGATAAAAGTATTGATATTTTAATTTTTTTTGTGTAAAATATTAAATATAAGATATAAAAGGAATGAGAATAAAAATGATTAAAGATAATTTGATTCAAATAATTCATGAAATGGAAGATGTAACAAAATTATTTAAATTAGAGCCATTTGATATTTATATAATTGGTGGTAGTGCTTGTGTATTAGGAGAATATACAACTAGAGCCACAATGGATATAGACTTTATAGATTTAGGATATCCAGCAAAATATGGAAAAGTATTTGCTTTATTAAGAGATTATGATATACTTGAGTATCAAAGTACAATATTATCACCTACATATATGGAAAGAGCTAAGAAGTTAGAAGAATTTAAATATATAAATGTATATATACTTTCAAAAGAAGACATTGTAATAAGTAAGATAATAAGGTTGGCGGATAAAGATTTTGATGATTTAGACCAAATAATGCCAGACTGTAAAGTAGAAATATTAAATAATATTATTCAAGAAATCTTAGATAGAGAAGATCTATTTGAAACTAAGAAAAATGAATTTAAAAGAAAATTGAAAATTTTTAAGGAGAAGTATAATGTATAGAATTTTTTGCGAAAGTTATCAAAATTTCTTACAATCTTTTGATGAAGATTGCAGTAGATTAAAAATATCAAAACCATTAGAATTGCTAGTAAATACTGATAAGTATAAGGAAGAAAAAGAAAAAAAAAGTAATCTATATTTAAAAACATGTGATTTATTATATTATATGCAAAAAAATATAAAGAAATATCCTAAATTAAAAGCATTTATATGGACTTTAAAATCAAGAGATATAGTAGGCAAACAGTACAAAATAGCAAAAAAGCAAGAATTAGAAGAACAAATCAAATTAGTAAATTCATTTTTACAATTAGCATATTGGTATTAAAAAAGAATTAAGGAGCTCTGCTAACACCTTAATTCTTTTTAAATTCTAGGAAAGTTTTTAGAACTTTCCTAGAATTTAAAATATAATAATGCACAGAAATTTGCAAAGCAAATTTCGCGCGAGAACAAATATGCGGACTTTAAAATGCTCTAATAAGTGCTAATGTTATTAATGTCCGCTTTTGTTTAATAAAATTTTAAACATTATCCTTTGCTCCAAAAGCAGAACCAACTAATTTTTTCAAAGCCTTCCATAAAGTAATGAAAAAGTTTTGTTGCTTTGACTGAACATCAATAGCAGTTTCAATACCACCATTTTCAATAATATTATATTTATGTTCTAACTGATTCATTTTTTCTATATAATAATCATTGAAAAAAGAATAATTATCAGTCACACCAATATAATCTCTAAATTTATACAAACTTTTTCTATAATTTTCAACATCTTCCAAAGTAGAAACATTATTGAAAGAGTTATCAAAAAAGCTAGAAATAATTAAATTTTGAGTATTTATAAAAGTAGATTTTATAGAATCTTTTAAGTTGGAAATTTTTCTAACCATCATATCAACTTTTTTATTACGATCATCAATTTGTAAAATCTTATTATTAAGCTTAACAATATTTTCTTCTGCCTCTAAGATTTTATCCAAAGAATTACTAATATCATAATAAGTTTTTAAAGAAGTCAATTGAGCAACTTTATTTTTAAAATCATCAGTACTATTTAAAGTACTAGAAAATAGGACATCTTCTCCAACTAAATAAGCAAGTTGACTAACCAAATTACATTCAACTGGGTAGTAAGAAGGACTAATAGTATCAAATTCAATTCCATAGTATTTTACACTATCTAAAGGAATATTATTTACTTTAGAAGCCATTAACTGAACAGCAGCCTCATTTAGAGCAAGTCCGTAAATCTTAAATTCTGTATAATCACATAATCCCATGCGAATTAAGTAATTTTTTTTATCTTTAACTTCCTGGATGTGATGTATGCATTCATGTACAGCGAACTCTTCTCTATCTTCAGCTGGAATATGTTCATTAAAATAAATAGCACTATTTTTATAAAAATATGTTGCTTCAGACATTCCTTCAGGCATTTTTGCTACATACATATCTAAACGTGAAAGCTCAATAAAAAGATTCCTTTCATTTAATCCCATACCAGAAAAATTCTTACATAATTTTGAAGATATATTTCTGGCAAGAGAATTTATTGTTAGTGTATCTAATTTTTTTATAACTTCAATTCCATCTTTTCTTAAATCTGACTCAATACTCATAGTACTTCTCAATCCTTTCTTGTGTACATTAATAAATTTATTTAACAACTATATTGTAAATTTTATTTTTAACATAAATTTCTTTAACAATTGACTTATCACCTAATTTACTATCAATTGCATTATGAACTTTTTCTTTAATTGAATTTTCATCTTCATCTTTTTCAATTTGAATAGTTGTTTTTAGTTTTCCATTAAATTGAATAGGTAAAGTGATTTCATTAGAAACAGTTTTAGCTTCATCATATTCTGGCCAGTTTTCATAAGCAATGCTATCAGTATGACCAAGTACTGCCCATAATTCCTCTGTAATATGAGGAGCAACAGGGTTCAACAATTTTAGAAAACCTTCTGCATATTCAACAGGGAAGATACCACCATTATTAACTGATTTTGTTACAGTATTTATAAAAATCATCATTTGAGAAATAGCAGTATTAAAGTTCATAGTTTCATAATCATTAGTAACTTTCTTAACAGTAAAATTATAAACTCTTTCCAAATCTGTATCATTAGATTTTTCTTGAGATAATTTACCAGATTCAGTATATAATCTCCAAACTCTATCCAAGAATTTACGGCTACCATCAATACCATTAGTATCCCAAGGTTTAGCAGCATCAATAGGTCCCATAAACATTTCATAAACTCTTAAACTATCTGCACCATATTGTTTAACCATATCGTCAGGATTAATAACATTACCTTTTGATTTGCTCATTTTTTCACCATTAGGACCCAAAATCATACCTTGATGACGTAATTTTGCAAATGGTTCTTTAACAGGAGAGACACCTTTTTTATATAAAAATTGATTCCAAAATCTTGAATATAAAAGATGACCTACAGCATGTTCTGGACCACCCATATATAAATCAACAGGCATCCAATGTTTTAAAAGTTCTTTATTTGCAAGTTCTTCTTGATTATGTGGATCAATATATCTTAAGAAATACCAGCTTGAACCCGCAGAACCAGGCATTGTACTTGTTTCTCTCTTAGCAGGTTTACCATCAAAACTTGTATTTACCCAATCTATAGCTTTATCTAAAGGTGAAGCACCTGTTTTAGAAGGACTATAATCTTCAAGTTCAGGTAAAACTAAAGGTAATTCGTTTTCAGGTAAAGTCTCAATTTTATCATCAACAAAAACTACTGGAATTGGTTCACCCCAATAACGTTGTCTTGCAAAAATCCATTCACGTAATTTATAATTGATTTTTCTAGTACCAATTTTATTATCTTCAAGCCAAGCAATCATTTTTTGCATAGCCTCTTGTTTATCTAATCCATTTAAGAAATCAGAATTGATGTGTGTAGCATCTTCTGTAAAAGCTTGTTTAGAAATATCTCCACCTTCCAAAACAGGAATAATTTCTAATCCAAATTTTGTAGCAAACTCATAATCTCTTTGATCATGTGCAGGAACAGCCATTATAGCACCTGTACCATAAGAAACCAAAACATAATCTGAAATCCAAATAGGGATTTTTTTGTTATTTACAGGATTAATAGCATAACTTCCAGTAAATACACCAGTTTTTTCCTTACTTAATTCAGTTCTTTCTAAATCAGATTTTGAAGCAGCCAATTTTATATAATTTTCAACATCTGCTAATTGTTCAGGTGTTGTAATTTTTTTAACAAGTTCATGTTCTGGAGATAGAACACAATATGTAGCTCCAAATAGAGTATCTGGTCTTGTTGTAAAAACTTTGAAATCCAAATTATCAAAACCATCAACTTTAAAATCAAGTTCAGCACCTTCTGATTTACCAATCCAATTACGTTGAATTTCTTTAGTAGATTCAGGCCAATCAATCTCATTTAAGCCATCTAGTAAGCTCTCAGCATATTTTGGAATATCCAAAACCCATTGTTTCATATTTTTACGAACAACAGGGAAACCGCCTCTTTCACTTTTACCATCAATAACTTCATCATTTGAAAGAACACATCCTAAACCTTCACACCAATTAACAGGCATCTCAACTAATTTTGCTAAACCTTCTTTATACAATTGAATAAAAATCCATTGAGTCCATTTATAAAAATCAGGATCACAAGTTGAAACCTCTTTATCCCAATCAAAAGAAAATCCAAGCATTTTCAATTGTTTAGTAAAAGTCTCAATATTTTGTTTAGTAAAACCTGCAGGATGATTACCAGTCTTAATAGCATATTGTTCAGCAGGAAGGCCAAAAGAATCAAATCCCATAGGATGTAAAACATTATAACCTTGCATTCTTTTCATTCTTGACATTATATCTGTTGCAGTATACCCCTCTGGATGCCCAACATGAAGACCTTGTCCAGATGGATATGGAAACATATCTAATGCATAATATTTTGGTTTTGAGAAGTCCCACACGTCTGTTTTAAAAGTATGATGATCTTCCCAATATTTTTGCCATTTCTTTTCAACTTCTAAATGATTGTAAGTCATTTTTATCACATTCCTTTCATGAAGCATAATTTTACACTATTATATACTTTAAACATCAAAAAATCAACTGATTTTAACAATATTTTAGGTGTTTTTGGGGCCGGGGCAAAAAAACACCTAATGCTTTCGGGGACGGAGTCAAAAACATCAGCAAGGATTTAGGGATTTTATAAACAGAGTCAAAAAATATTTAATGAAAATAAAAATGTATATAAAAAGTAAAATTAAGATAAAAAATTTTTTTAAAAGGAATATTAATTTTCAAACTTAACAAAAAACAAAAAACAAAGCAGAGGAGGAAAAAATGAAGGAAAAAAAGAAAAACGCAAGAGGAATCACGCTAATAGCATTAGTAGTAACAATAGTAGTATTACTAATACTAGCAGGGATAGCAATAAATGCACTAGTAGGAGACAACCGGAATACTAAAAAGAGCAGCACAAGCCAAAGAAAAAACGATAATATCCAAAAAAGTAGAAGAAGTAAAATTAGCGTTAACAGAAGTAATAACAGAAAATGAAGGAGACAGAGAGAAGGTAACGGTAAGCGAGACCTTAGAAAAAATCAAAAAGAATTATAACAGCACAAAAGAAAAAGAAGCGATAATAGGAGAAGCCTTAGGAGATGAAGAGGACAAATTCCCAGGAGCAATAACATACAAAAAGCCGGCATCAAAATTATCAAAAGATGTAATAGTAACAGTAGACAGCAACTTAAATGTAATAGGAGAAACAGCAGACTCTGGAGAAGATGATAGTGGAGAGATACAACAACGTATTTAGATTCTACAGCAAATGGAATTGATTGTCATATGATTTTAAACACTGAATTTGGAACAGAAGGAATTTTGGCATATTCAGAATATGGAACAATATCAACAGAATCAAATGATACAACAACAGGAAATGCTTCTGGAATATATCAATTAGAATCTGGCAGGGCTGAATATGTTTCAGGAATACATTCAAGTACAAATAGTTATACAAATATTATCGGAAACGAAGATAGTTCTCGTGCGGTAGTAGTATGTGGAGAAGGTCTATAAAATACCAAAATAAAAATTACAGAAAATAGCAAAAAACATTGCTATTTTCTTTTTTTTTTAGTAAAATATAATAAAATAAAAAAAGAAAGGCGGAAAAAGTATGAAACTAAAAATGCCTTATGGAATAAGTAATTATGAGGAATTAATAACAGAAAATTACTATTATGTAGACAAAACAAAATATATAGAAAAATTAGAAAATCTACCAGAAAAAAGAATAATGTTTTTACGTCCAAGAAAATTCGGAAAAACACTATTTACAAGTGTATTAGAAAATTATTATGACAAAAACAAAATAGATAAATTTGAAAAACTATATAGCAATACATATATAGGAAAAAATCCAACAAAATTAAAAAACAGCTATTCAATATTAAGATTTAACTTTTCAGGAATAAACACAGAAACAGTAGAAACAACAATGAAAGGATTCAAAGAAAAAGTTTCAATATCAATAGATGGATTTGCAAAAAAATATGGAATAGATTTCTATGTAAATCAAGAGCAAACAACAGAAGGAATAATGAGAAGCATAATAGAAGCATTCAAACTACAAAAGCCAGAAGAAAAAATATATGTAATAATAGATGAATACGACCATTTTGCAAATGAATTATTAGGATTTTATCCACAAAATTTTAGAGATTTAGTATCAAAAAATGGAAGAGTAAGAAAATGGTATGAAGTTTTAAAAGAAGGAACCGAAACAGTCATAGACAGGATATTTATAACAGGAGTAGCGCCAATAACACTAGACAGTTTAACAAGTGGATTCAATATAGGAAAAGATATTTCTCAGGACATAGAATACAATGAAATGATGGGATTTACAAAAGAAGAACTAATACAAATATTAAATAATGAAGAAATAACATTAGAAGAGCAAGAGAAAATACTTCCAATAATGAAAGAAAATTACGATGGATATAAATTTAGTTTAGAAGCTAAAAACCAAATATATAATTCAAATATGTGTTTATATTTTTTATCAGACTATATCAGACTAAAGCAAATACCTGAAAAATTAGTGGATATGAATATAGCAAGTGATTATAGCAAAATTGGAAAGATGCTAGATTTATGCAAAGGAGAAAATAGGCTAGAAATATTAAAGAAAACAGTGCAAGGAGAACCAATAGTAAATAATATTGTAGAAAAATTTAATCCAGCAATAGAATTCACAGAAGTAGACATGATATCAATGTTATATTATTTAGGATATTTAACAATATCTGGAGAAGAACTGGGAATGCCTGAACTAACAATACCAAATAAGGTAATGAAAGAAATATATGCAGATTATTTTATGCAGATAATGAACAAAGAGGCAGAATTTAAAATTGATAACACAGCAAATCAACAAATTTTAAGAGAAATAGCTTTAGAAGGAAAAATAGACAAAATAGTAGAAACACTAAAAATATATCTAAATAATTTATCAAATAGAGACTTAATAAAATTTGATGAAAAATATATAAAATTAATATTTTACTGTATAGCAATGAACATGAAAATATATTCAACAAAATCAGAAATGGAAGTAAACAGAAATTATCCAGATATATTACTAGTACCAAGAGACAGTAGCAAAGGATATAAAGCAGTAATGGTAGAATTCAAATATTTAAAAAAAGGTGAAGTAGCAAAAATAGAAGATAAACAAAAAGAAGCGAGAGAACAAATAGAAAGATATTGTACATTTGATGATATAAAAGATATAGAAGGATTAAGAAAATATACAATAGTAGTAGCATCAAATGAAATTTATGTAGAAGAAATATAAAATAAAAAAGCGAATGTTAATAATAATTGAGATTATTAATGTTCGTTTTTTTGGTACATAAAAAATAAATGCAGGCAAAAAAGATTGAAATTTTAAGTAAAGTATAGTACAATAAGCAAAAGAAAAAAGAGAGGAATGATGTAAAGATGAAAGGAAAAAGTAAAATAATAAAAGGAATACTAATAATATTTTTAATAGCACTAATAGGAGCAGGAATATATGCAATAACAAGTCAAAAGTGGAAAATAGGTAACACAAAAAATAACGAAATAATACAAGACGAAGAAGCAGAAAACGAGGAAAAAGATAATGAAGAAAATATAGAAGAACAAGAACCACCAATTGACAATTATGTAGAAAAACTAAGTAAAATAAATTGCAAAGGAGTAGCAAAAGAAAAAGGAGACTTTGCAATAAATGGAGTAAAACTAGGAATGACAAAAGAAGAAGTAGAAAAGCTAATAGGCAGTCCAGAAAAATTCAATGATGACGAATATGATAGTTCATTAGTAAGTGCGGTATATGGCTCAGACGAAAGCAACAGTCCAGTAATCCAATACAATAAAGAAAACGGAAAATACACAGTATATAGTGTAACAGTAAATTCAAAAAGTGAAGAGTTTAAAACAGACAGAGGACTAAAAGTAGGAGACACATTTGAAAAATTAATAAGCAAATATGCCAAAGATGAAAAAGTAAAACCATACGAAAAATCACCAAATGTATATGTATTATATGGAGCAGAAGATATAGAAATGAATGAAGATGAAGGAGTAATGTACCCAAAATCAAAAGAAAGCCAATATGCAACTATGTATGGATTTTATGACAGTGGATTAGAAGATGTAGGATTAATAGTATCATATAATTATGGAGACAATTGCATAGATTATCTTGTAAAAAATGGCGTAATAGAAACAATAACATTAATGCCAATGATATACTAAATGAACTTATATGATAAAAAAGACCAAAAATGAAAGGACAAAAACATGGGAAAAAAGTTATTAGTAACAGAAAAGCCATCAGTAGCAATGGAATTTGCAAAAGCGTTAAAAATAATAGCAAATAGAAAAAATGGATATATCGAATCAGAAGAATGGATAATAACATGGTGTGTAGGACATTTAGTAACAATGAGTTACCCAGAAAAATATGACGAAAAGCTAAAATTTTGGCGATTAGACACACTACCATTTATACCACAAGAATGGAAGTATGAAATAATACCAAATGTACAAAATCAATTCAATATAATACAAAATTTAATGCAAAGAGAAGATATAGACATAATATATAATGCAGGAGACTCAGGAAGAGAAGGAGAATATATACAAAGATTAGTATATATGATGGCAAAACCAAATCCAAAAGCAAAAATGAAAAGAGTATGGATAGACTCACAAACAGAAGAAGAAATACTAAGAGGAATAAAAGAAGCAAAAGACATGTCAGAATATAACAGTTTATCAGACAGTGCATATTTAAGAGCAAAAGAGGACTATTTGATAGGAATTAATTTCTCAAGACTATTATCAATAATTTATGGAAGAAAACTAGCACAAAGCATACAAGAAGAAAAAGCATCAATATCAGTAGGAAGAGTAATGACCTGTGTATTAGGAATGGTAGTATCAAGAGAAAGAGAGATAAGAAACTTTGTAAAAACAAAATATTATAAAATAACAGGAAACTTTGGAGACGAAACAAACAACTTTGATGCAGACTGGAAAGTAACAGAAAAATCAAATGTGTATGAATCACCAAAATTGTACAATGAAACAGGCTTCAAAAAAGAAAATGATGCCAAAGAATTTATAAGTAATCTAGCAGGAAAAAAAGCAAAAATAGTAGAACTAAAAAAGACGAAACAAAAAGAAAATCCACCATTATTATTCAATCTAGCAGAAATACAAAACGAATGCACAAAAAGATTTAAAATAAAGCCAAACGAAACATTAGACATAATACAAAATTTATATGAAAAAAAGCTAGTAACATATCCAAGAACAGATGCAAGAGTATTATCAACAGCAGTAGCAAAAGAAATAAAGAAAAATCTAAATGGATTAGCAAAAGGTTGCAAAAATGAAGAAATACAAGGATATATAAAAAAGATGGTAGAAGAAAATTATTCAACAAATCTAGTAAAAACCAAATATGTAGATGACAGCAAAATAACAGACCACTATGCAATAATACCAACAGGCCAAGGATTTGAAAACTTTGAAAAACTACCAGAACTGCAAAAAAACATATATTTAGTAATAGTAAAAAGATTTTTAGCAATATTTTATCCAGCAGCAGAATATAACAAAATACAAGTAACAATAAATGTGTATAAACCAGAAGAAGAGCAGCTAGAAAATAAAAAAGAAGAAAGTTTTTTTACAACAGGAAAGGTCTGCGTAAAACAAGGATTTTTAGAAATTTTAAAACCAACTGCTAAGATACCGAACAAGTTATCCACTCCTGTGGATAAAACTGTGGATAACTCTAACAGTTCAGCAGAATCAAAAAAAGAAAATATACATAAGAACGAAACAGAAAATAAAAACAATAATCTAGAAATACTAAAAAATTTGAAAAAAGGACAAGAGATTTCATTAAATAATGCAGAAATAAAAGAGGCAGAAACAAACCCGCCAAGCAGATACAATTCAGGCTCAATGATACTAGCAATGGAGAATGCAGGAAAATTAATAGAAGAGGAAGAACTAAGAGAACAAATAAAAGGAGCAGGAATTGGAACAAGTGCTACTAGAGGAGGAATAATAGAAAAATTAGAAAAGATAAAATACATAGAAATAAACAAAAAAACACAAATAATTACACCAACCAAAAAAGGAGAAAATATATATGACATTGTGAATTTTTCAATGCCAGATATGTTAAATCCAAAGTTAACAGCAAGCTGGGAAAAAGGACTAGATATGGTAGCGAAAAAAGAAATTAAACCAGAAGAATTTATGGTAAAACTTGAAAATTATATAAATTCTAAATTTAAAAAATTAGTTGTAAAAATGTAACAAAAACACGAGAAATCAAAGACTTCTCGTGTTTTTAGAGCCATTATCATTTAAAGAGGCCCAAGGCTGCAGGGCATGCCGGCATGTTACTCTCAAACGGTACACATTTATCTGGAATTAGATCTCCAAACAGTTTGTGCGCATTCCGTTGAGTTTCGCTCGGGTTACCTGGCACATAACATGAACCTTTGCATTTAAAACATTTTGTAGGGATAAAAGATGTCTGATCATAAGAAACATTAGATTTAACTGCCATAATGGCTCCTTTCTGTCCTTAGTTAAGGACTTAAAAAATATAATATAGGTTTACATAGTTAATTATACCACTAAAAACAAAAAAAAGCAAATTTTACAAAAAAGCTTCAAATATATATTCAACGACACTTAAAAACTATTGACAATTTTATGAAAAAGCCTTCCAAAAAAATAAAAATAGTAGTATAATAATAAAATAAAAGTAGACACACATACTAGAATATAAAAATAAAAGGTTGAAAAAGTAATGTAATTTTTCAACCGAATTTTCAGTCTTAGGAAGGAAGAAAATAAAAAAATGAATACAATATTAGGGGAATTAGGCAAATCCAAAAAATTTGTTGAATTAATAAAAAATATAGAAGAAAAGCAAAGTCCGATAGGAATATCGGGCTTAAGTAACGTAGGAATGTTAGAAACAATAGCAAGTATAAACGAATATACCAAAAAGCCAATAGCAATAATAACATATAATGAAATACAAGCAAAATGGATAGTAGAAAATCTACAATTTTTCACAGACAAAGCAATATATTTTCCAAAAAAAGACATAGTAACATATGATTATGTAGCAGAAAGTAAAGATTTGCCATATGCAAGAATAGAAGCATTAAACAAATTAAATAGTAAAAGAAATTATATATTTGTAACAACAATCGAAGCAGCAATGCAAAAATTACCAGCAAAAGAGCTATTATATAAAAATATTTTAAAATTCAAAGTAGGAGAGGTACACTCTTTAGACCAAATAAAGCAAGACCTAGTAAACTTAGGTTACACAAGATGTGATTTAATAGAAGGAAGAGGGCAATTTAGTTTAAGAGGAGGAATATTAGACATATCTATAAATGATGCAATAGGAGTCAGAATAGAATTCTGGGGAGATGAAATCGACTCAATAAGAAATTTCAATATAGTAAGTCAAAGATCAATAAATACACTAGAAAAAGTAGAAATAGAGCCAGCACATGAATATATATTAGAAAAACCAATAGAAGAAATATGTAAAAAAGTAAGAAAAACAATAGCAAATGATTTACAAGAAGATATAATAGAGCAAGATATAGAACAAATAAAAGCAGGAAACTATATAAGTAAAATAGACAAATATTTTGACTGTTTTTATGATAAACAAGAAACAGTAATAGATTATCTAAATCAAAATAGTATAATAACATTTGATGAAATAAGAAAAATAGAACAAAGAGCACAAAATGTAATAAAAGACAATGACAATTTAATAAAAAATTTAATAGAAAAAGGAAAAGTGGTACCACAAGCAATAAGCAACATACAGCCATTTAGCAGTATAGAAAAGCTTGTAGAAGAAAGCAAAAAAGTAACAATATACATAGAAAAGCAAGATAATAAAATAGATAGACAAGCACAAAATTATAATTTCTCATATAGAGCAATAAATTATTTTAAAAGTGAAATAGAAACACTATTTACAGATATAAGAAAAGCACAAGAACAAGGAAAAAATATATATGTAGTAGTAGCAACTAAAGAAAAAGCAAAAAAGTTAAAAGAAATATTAGAAAAAGAAGATATAATGTGCAAAATAGAAGAAAAGCTTGATAAAACAATAATAGTAAAAACACAAGAAAAAATAATAACAATAGCAGTAGGAAAATTAACAGAAGGATTTGAAAACTATGACATAAACCAAGTAGTAATTGCAGCAGATGAATTAATAGAAGGAGGCAAAAAGAAGAAAACATTTGCACATCAAGCATATAAAGAAGGAGAAAAAGTAGTATTTGCAGACCTAAAAATAGGAGATTATGTAGTACACAAAAACTATGGAATAGGAATTTATATAGGAGTAAACACAATAACAGCAGATGGAACTACAAAAGACTATATAAAATTAAAATATCAAAATGATGATATTTTATATGTACCAACAAACCAATTAGACAGTATAAGAAAATATAATGGAGGAGATGCCATAAATCCGCCAATCAACAAGTTAGGAAGCAAAGACTGGAGAGAAACAAAAGAAAGAGTAAAGAAAAATTTAAGAGCAGTAGCAAGAGAACTTATAGAATTATATGCAAAAAGAGAAAAAGCAAAAGGATACGCATATAGTAAAGACACACCATGGCAAACACAATTTGAAGACCAATTTCCATATCAAGAAACAGATGACCAATTAAGATGTATAGAAGAAGTAAAAAAAGATATGGAATCACAAAAGCCAATGGACAGACTTTTATGTGGAGATGTAGGATATGGTAAAACAGAAGTAGCAATAAGAGCAGCATTTAAAGCAGTAATGGACCACAAGCAAGTAGCATATTTAGTACCAACCACAGTACTTGCAGGGCAACAATATGAGGAATTTAAAGAAAGAATGAAAGATTTCCCAATTAAAGTAGAAATACTAAATAGATTTAAATCAGCAAAATATCAGAAAGAAGTAATAAAAAAATTAGCATTAGGAGAAGTAGATATAGTTATAGGAACACACAGATTGCTAAGTAAAGATGTAGAATTCAAAGATATAGGCCTACTAATAATAGATGAAGAGCAAAGATTTGGAGTAAAAGCAAAAGAAAAAATAAAAGAATATAAAGCAAACATAGATGTATTAACAATGACAGCAACACCAATACCAAGAACAATGCATATGTCAGTTGTTGGAATAAGAGATATGTCTGTAATATATGATCCACCACAAAACAGAAAACCAGTACAGACCTATGTTTTAGAATATGATCAAGAAGTAATAAAAGAAGCAATAACAAAAGAATTAGAAAGAGATGGCCAAGTATTTTATATATTTAATAATGTTGAAAATATACAAAAAAAAGCAGATGATATAGCAAGATTAGTACCAGAAGCAAGAGTAGCATATGCACATGGAAGAATGACAGGAAAAGAAATAGAAGATATAATGCAAGAATTTATAGAAAAAAATACAAATGTGCTAGTATGTACAACAATATTAGAATCAGGAATAGACATACCAAATGCAAATACAATAATAGTAGAAAATGCAGATAGAATGGGATTAGCACAATTGTATCAAATTCGAGGAAGAGTAGGAAGAAGTAGTAGGCAAGCATATGCATATATAACATATAAAAAAGATAAAATGTTAGCAGAAGTAGCAGATAAAAGATTAAAAGCAATAAAAGAATTCACAGAATTTGGATCAGGATTTAAAATAGCAATGAGAGACTTAGAAATAAGAGGAGCGGGAAGTCTATTAGGAGAAATTCAATCAGGACATTTAGAACAAGTAGGATATGACACATATTGTAATTTACTAGATGAAGTAGTAAAAGAAATGCAAGGAAAAGAAGTAGAACCAGACTTAGATATTCAAATAGACTTAAATGTAACAAGTTACATTCCTGATGAATATATATCAGACTCTAGTCAAAAAATTGAAATATATCAAAATATAGCATTATGCAAAAATGAACAAGATATACAAAATGTAGTAGACGAAATAATAGACAGATTTGGAAACATGCCAGGAGAATTAGAAAATCTACTAGATATAGCAAGAATAAAATATTTAGCTAAACCATTATATATTACTAAAATAGCAAGCAAAAAAACATCAGTAGTATTTACATATGACCAAAAGAAATTTAATGTAGATATTGTAAAATTAGTAGAAACATATAAAAACAAAGTCAAATTCCAACCAGGAGTAAAGCCAATGATTACATTAAATATTGGAACAACAAATGAAAGACAAATATTAAATGATGTAATGGAATTCTTAAAAAATCAAGGAGAAGCAAGTAAAACAAAAGCTACAAAATAGTAGTAAAAATAAAATTTGCAAAAATTATGAAAATATTGTATAATATGTATATAAAATAAATTGTAAGGAGGGCTTAGTAATGAGTCAGAAAGAATTTTACAGGGGCTTTGAAGTATGCTCTAAAAACCGGTTAGGAAAATATTATCTGGATAAACCAGGACAATATTGGGCACCAGAAGTAGATTTGGTTTTGTACGAAAAAGTGCAAAAGAATGGTAAAAGAGCCATATATCTTTTAGGACTAGAAACAGTAGTATCTTGTACAAAATATACATATCTAAGAGATGTACCAGACACACAATTTAAAGAAACAGTGCAGAAATTAACAGGTGTACCAGCAGAAGAAATTGTATTAACAAAGGCAGCAGCAAAGATAATAGAAAAAGGAAAGGCCAAAATCAGCAGAGAAGCCATAGAAAAAATGGCAAATGACGACAAAGCCTTTAGCAAATTTTTAAGTGAGTGTGACGATCATTATTAAAGTTCAAAAACATGCAACATAATAGTTGCATGTTTTTAATATAGTTGGTATAATCAATAATATAATAGTATAAAAAATAAAAAAAGGTAAAAGCTAAATATAAATAAAAAGAAAAAGGAATGGTATAATTGCAAAAAATAACAAGTAAAGAAAATGAGTTTATAAAACATGTAAAAAAGTTAAAAGACAAAAAATATAGAGACAAAAGCAACGAATATGTAATAGAAGGAATAAAATTAATAAAAGAAGCATTACAAGAAAAAGCACAAATAAATCAAATAGTAATATGTGAAGACTGCGAAAAATCAGGAATATTAAGTGATGACCTAAAATATGAAATAGCAAAACAAGAATGTATATATGTACCACAAAACATATTCAAAACAATAAGTGAAGTATCAACACCACAAGGAATTTTAGCAATTGTGCAAAAAAATAATATTAAGGCTGAATTATCTGAAATAGACTATAATGAAGACATAATAGTAGCCCTAGATGATATACAAGACCCAGGCAACTTAGGAACAATATTAAGAACAGTAGACAGTGTTGGACTAAAACAAATTTTAGTATCAAAAGGAACGGCAGACAGCTATAATCCAAAAGTTGTACGTTCTACAATGGGAGCAATATTTAGAGTAAAAATTATAGAATGTGAAAATTTAAATGAAACATTAAAACAAATAAAAAAGCATAAATATGAAGTGCTGGCAACATCTTTGCAAACTAATAATAGTATATATGATATTGATTATAATAAAAAAGTTATAGTAATAGGAAATGAAGCAAATGGAGTTTCTAAAGAAATTCTAGATTTGGCAGATGTAAAAGTTAAAATTCCAATGCTTGGCAAGACTGAGAGTTTAAATGCTTCTGTGGCTACTGGAATTATGCTTTATGAATATGTTAGACAAAAAATAAAAAAGATTTAAAAGGAAGGAAGAAAAATGAAATTAAATATAGTAATGGTAGAACCAGAAATACCACAAAACACAGGAAACATAGCAAGGACATGTGCAATAACAGGAGCAAAATTACATTTAGTACATCCATTAGGATTTAAAATAGATGAAAAATCAATAAAAAGAGCAGGATTAGATTATTGGGATAAATTAGAGATAGAAGAACATGACTCATTAGAAAAATTTTTAGAAAAATACAAACCAGAAGAAAATAACATGTTTTTTGCCACAACAAAAGGAAAAACAAAATATACAGATATAAACTATTCAGAAATGAAAGAAGTATTTGTATTATATGGTAAAGAAACAAAGGGACTACCAGAATGGCTACTAGAAAAATATCTTAACGAAAAAACAATAAGAATACCAATGTTACCAACATTAAGGTCATTAAACCTTTCAAATTCAGTAGCAATCATTACATATGAAATTTTAAGACAACATAATTTTGAAGATTTACAAGAAGTAAGTAATTATTTTGATAAATAGCTATATAGTAAGAATAAAATTAT